>Ga0208749_1000294_pt1 | contig 12599 bp, 10 predicted proteins | sample Knorr_S15_td_DCM_FD_185601 | JGI IMG/M metagenome (GOLD analysis project Ga0208749, IMG submission 185601) | Marine microbial communities from Southern Atlantic Ocean transect - Knorr_S15_td_DCM_ad_63m_LV_B (SPAdes) (version 2) | ecosystem: Environmental > Aquatic > Marine > Oceanic | place... | reverse complement strand
TATCAGAAATAGCACATTCGAAAGGCATACCTTTAATTGTTGATGCTACTTTTACAACTCCAGCTATACAAAAATCATTTGATTTTGGTGCTGATATAGTTGTCTACTCTCTAACTAAATGGATGTCTGGTCATGGAAGAGTTATTGCAGGAGCAGTAATTGAGAAAGGTGGTTTTGATTGGGGGAATGGAAACTTTCCTTTGTACGATAAGCCAGACACAAGCTATGGAGGCATGCGTTGGGGGCATGACTTAGGAGATCTTGGCAGCGTAGCTTATTCTTTAAGGCTTAGAACAGTACCATTGCGAAATTTAGGTGCAAATATGTCGCCTGATACGGCTTTTGAAGTTATGAGCGGACTTGAAACCCTTGGATTAAGAATGGAAAGACACTGTGAGAACGCAATAAAAGCTGCAGAGTATTTGTTGGATCATGATTTGGTCGAGTGGGTTCGTTTCCCTGGACTAAAAGAAGACCCAGCACATGAGTTATCAGAAAAATATTTGAACGGTACCGGCGGGACAATGGTTGTTTTTGGTATTAAAGGCGGAAAAGAAGCTGGTCAAAAATTTATTGATAATCTACAAATGTTTAGACACGTTGCAAATGTAGGAGATACTAGATCTCTAGCTATACATCCAGCAACTACTACACATTCACAGTTGGACGAAGATCAGTTAATTGCTGCAGAATCTCCACCTGAACTAGTTAGGTTGTCTATAGGAATAGAAGATATCGAAGATATAATCGATGATCTTTCCCAAGCTCTTGACAGTACAAAATAAAAATATTCATAACTATTTAGTACCAAAATTAGAACTTGAATGTGGAGACTTCCTTGAAGATGTAGATTTAGCTTATACAACATACGGAAAGCTCTCGGAATCTGGTGATAATGCTATCTTAGTTTTTCATGCCTTAACTGGAAGTCATTTATTAGCTGGAAAGTATGAACGTTTTGAGGATGAAAATCTTCCATGGAATGATGAGTTAGAAATTGGTTGGTGGGATGAGTTTGTAGGTTCTGGAAAAATGATAGATACAGACAAATATTTTGTTATCTGTGTTAATTATCTTGGTGGTTGCTATGGCTCAACTGGTCCTGATTCTACAAATAAGAAAACAAAAAATATTTATGGAGATAGCTTTCCTCAAATCACCTTTAAAGATATTGAGAATAGTCAAAAGGTAGTTTGTGAGATGTTGGGAGTTAAATCTTTATATGCTGTTGCTGGTGCATCAATTGGAGGCTTGATGGCACTTGAATTTGCAATATCTTATCCAAAGTATGTAAATAAAATAATTTCAATATCTAGTAGCTATAAATTATCAACTATTCAGTTACTCCATAACTTAGAGCAAGCTTATATATTGGATTTAGCTAAAGATTCCAACATTCGTAAAGAAGAATATCTATCTTTGGCAAGAATGGTAGCGCATAAGACATATATATCTTTAGATCTTCTTGCTGAAAGAGCAAGAGGTGAGTCGAAATATATTGATAATGAAATGGGATATTTTCTTAACACTCCCCAAGAGTCTTACATGATGCATCAAGGAGAAAAGTTTATTGAAAGATTTACTATGGATTCTTACAGAACAATTATTAATGCATGGCAAAACTTTAAACTAAATGAAAAAGAATTAAAAAAAGTTAAAGAAAAAGAAGTACTGATTATAAGTATTGATTCTGATGTTTGCTTTTATCCTGAAGAACAAACAGAGTTAGTTAATGTCCTTAATTTAAACAATGCAAATGTAAGTTACCATTTGCTACACTCTGATAAAGGACACGATGCTTTCTTACTCGAACCTGATATATTTTTTGAACCCATCTCTTCTTATCTTTAATTTCTAAAATAAATTAATAATAAAGGTATATTTTTTTATTCTTTTAGTACTCTTTGAATGTGAAAAGATTTTTATTTATCATAGCTTTTTTAGGAATCGTTACATTAAGTGTCAGTGCTTACTCTGCCACTTTAAACTTTAATGGATTAGAAAGAAATTTTTATGAGGAGAATCCAGTTCCAGCAATTGTTATTGAAGAAGAAATTGAAGTTGAAGAGGATGCAGCATGGACATATAGATTTCTTATACCCACTTCCGTTGCAATAGCTGTATTGGTCATAATCGGTAATGTAATTCAATATTTTCGTCAAGTCACAAGAAAAAGATATAAGGTCATAGAAAAATAAAACTATCCTATTTATAGATGACAAATAAAATTGAGAAAGATATTCTACAAGATCTTGATATAGAAAATAAATATGTTATTGCTTTAAGTGGAGGCGTAGACAGTGCAGTGCTGGCTACTATTGCTGCCAAACAAAAACTTAATTTAAGGTCTGTATTTGTGAGACATAATCAAAAACACTCAAGAGACTTAGAGTTGTCTGCTGATAGAATTGCAAAAAAATTAAAAATTGATCACAAATCTTTGGATTCAAATCTTGGAGAGAATTCATCTGAAACAAAAATGAGAGAAGCAAGGTATGAGATTCTACATGCAGAGCTAAAGGAAGATGAGGTACTTTTGATGGGCCATACGCTTTCAGATAAAGTTGAAACATTTTTTATTAATCTCCTTAGAGGCACAAGGGTTCGAGGTCTTAGATCAATACCCAAAATCACTGAAAGCACTAAGAGGCCACTATTAGGAGTCTCAAAAGAGAATATTATAAAATATGCAAAAGAAAATGATATCCAATATTTAGATGATGTAACTAACTTAGATAATAAAATTATTAGAAATTGGATTAGAAACGATTTAATTCCAAAAGTAGATGAGAAGTTTGCAGGAACTATTGAAGAAAAAATTAGTAGTTTGATAACAGAAATCGAATCAATTTTTGAAACAACAGATTTAGACTTTAAATATATAAAAACGGCAAAAGGATATATTGAGATACCAGTTGCTTTAGTTGATGAAAAAAATATAAAAAGTAACATGTATCTCTCATTACTTTCTAAAACAATAGGTATTCCAAGTTTGCAGAAAAAAGATATTAAAAAAATATTAACTGCAATTAATGATGAAAAAAAAGTAGATTTTGATAATAGTTGGAGTTGTGGAGTTACAAATTCCTTGTTAGTTTTTATTAATAAAGAAATCTGGTCAGAACAATATGATAATAAAAAAGAAGAATTTGGATTTTTTCAATTTTCCTCAACAGATAAAGTAAAATTTATAAATAATTGGACAGCTTATTTCCCCAAAGAAGAATCTTTTAGTATTAGGCCAATTATGGATGGCGACAAAATAAAAGTCGATGGAAATAAAATTAAAGTATCTGAGATTTTTAGAAATTATGGTATTAAGAATCCGTTAAAAGATGTTTGGCCGTTAGTTGTTTTGAAAGAAGAAATTTATTGGGTACCAGGAATTAGAAAGTCGGACGCACTTAATGAGTATGAAAGATCTGGAAAATCAAATATAATGATTGCTTCAATAGAAAAGAGCTCAATTGAAGATTACTAAAAAAATAATAAGTGAAGATCAAATTCAAGAAAGAATTCTTCAATTAGCTAATCAAATCAATAAAGACTATGAAGGAAAAAATTTAATTATATTAGGAGTATTAAAGGGTGCATTTATAGCTATTAGTGATTTAGCAAAAAATTTAAATATCGATGTTTCTTTTGAGTTTATGAGTATATCTTCATATGAAGGTTCTGAATCTACAGGCCAAATAAAGATTGAAAAAGACTTAGATATTGATATTGCAGGTAAAAATATATTAATTGTCGAAGACATATTCGATACTGGCCTGACCCTATCTTCTCTAATTGATATATTAGAATCTAGAAATCCAGAAAGTATTGAAACTATGTGTATGTTTGTAAAGCCTGTAGAAAGTAAAATTCCTGTAGAAATAAAGTATAAAGGATTTGAAATTGGTTCAGAATTTGTAGTCGGTTATGGACTTGACTACATGGGGAAATACAGAGAATTACCTTACTTAGCTGAACTATCTTAGTTTTTCTTGGTTGCTTTTAAACCTTAATATATTAAATTAAGACATAATGGAAGATAAAGAGAAAAACAAAACGAAACCGTTTTTACTATATGTTGCTTTGGGATTATTAATATTTATTGGTGTTCAACAATACAATCAAACAATAAATGCTCCTACTATTTCAACATTTTCTGAATTTCAACAATTAATCAATAATGGAGAAGTCGTAGAGGCCACAATAAAAGAACAGTCAAATACTGTTCAATTTAGAACAAGTAAAGACGATAAAGTTTTTCAAACAGAGTATCCAGAAGGATTTGAAGGAGAGATTTTCCAAATATTAGTTGATCAGAATATAGTTTTAACAACTGACACAGAACCAGCAGGCTTCCAGGAATATTTCATAGCATTTCTACCTTGGTTATTTCTTGCAGGATTTATGTTTTTTATGTTTTCTCAAGTTAGATCAAATGGGAACCAAGTTATGCAATTTGGGAAGTCAAAAGCCAAAGAAGTAGATGAACAATTGCCGAAAGTTACTTTCAAGGATGTTGCTGGAGCTGAGGAAGCAAAGGAAGAATTAGAAGAAATTAAAGAGTTTTTAAAGTCGCCAGAAAAATTTAACAAGCTTGGTGCAAAGATTCCAAAAGGGGTTCTTTTAGTTGGGCCACCTGGAACTGGAAAAACTTTGCTAGCAAGAGCAGTTGCTGGTGAATCAGATGTACCATTTTATAGTATTTCTGGTTCAGACTTTGTAGAGATGTTCGTAGGAGTTGGTGCCAGCAGAGTTAGGGATTTATTTAAAAAAGCAAAAGAGTCTGCTCCTTCAATAATATTTATTGATGAGATTGATGCAGTAGGACGAATGAGAGGTGCTGGCTTAGGAGGAGGTCACGACGAAAGAGAACAAACTTTAAACCAACTTCTTGTAGAAATGGATGGATTTGAATCAAACCAAGGCGTTATTTTAATGGCTGCTACTAATAGGCCTGATGTTTTAGATCCGGCACTTCTTAGGCCAGGAAGATTTGATCGACAAGTAATAGTTGACAGGCCTGATTTAAACGGAAGAACCAAGATATTAGAAGTACATGCTAAAGACAAGCCATTAGCAAAGAATGTCAACCTGAAAACTGTTGCTAAACAAACACCCGGCTTTACTGGTGCTGATTTAGCAAATCTATTAAATGAAGCAGCTTTATTGGCTGCAAGAAAAGATAAAAAAAGAGTTTCTATTAGTGATATAGAAAATTCAATTGATAGAGTATTAGCTGGTCCAGAAAAGAAAAGTCAGTTAATGAGTGATGAAGAAAAGTTAATAATTGCTTATCATGAAACAGGACACGCTTTAGTTGGATGGGCACTTCCAAATGCTGATCCTATTCACAAAGTAACAATAATTCCAAGAGGCAGAGCTCTTGGGTATACACAGGCGCTTCCAGAAGGTGAAAAATACCTAACATCTAAAGCTGAATTAAAAGACAGATTGGCAATGCTAATGGGAGGAAGGGTAGCTGAGGAAATTATTTTTGCTGACCCTACCACTGGCGCATCAAACGATATAGAAAAAGCAACTGAGATAGCAAGAAAGATGGTTATGGAGTTTGGAATGAGTGAAAAGCTTGGTCCTATGCTTTACGGAAAAGGGTCTAATGAAGTTTTCTTGGGAAGAGACTATGGGAGGCAACAAGATTACTCTGATGAGGTAGCTTCATCTATTGATGATGAAGTAAAAGGTCTTTTAAGTGATGCACATATAATTGCTGGAAAAATATTAAAAAAGTTTAAAAAACAAATGGAGATGATGGTAAAAGTATTAATTGAAAAAGAAACCATTGATAAAGATGAAGTTGCAAAAATATTTAAATCTGTAAAAAAAGTTAAAATTAGAGGGACTGGTCCGACTCTTAAATTAGCATGATAATTAATCACGTTCGTTACGTTGATTAGGGATAGATAAGTAAAATTTATGTGTAAGCTAATATATTAAGTATTTTATAAGGGAATTAATGGCTGGATTAAAACCAAATGATTTTCACTGGGTGATTGAAGGAAAGCTTGCTGTATCCGAATGCATTGGCGGGGGCGGTCTTACTGCAAGGAAAATTAGAAGAGAAGAAGAAATTCAATGGTTAAAAAGCCAAGGAATCAACTCTATATTTTCCTTACTAGAATCTGATTTCAATTTAAAAAACTATCAAGAAGTGGGATTTAGAACATATCATTTTCCCTTGGCTCACAGTATTCCACCAGAATCAATTGAACTAATTTTTGAAGCTATTAAAGAAGCTTTATCTGACAAAGAGATAAAGTTATTGATTCATAGAGAATATCTAGATGAAGAAGTACCGGGGATACTTGCAGGTTATTTAATCTATTCCAAAATACTTGATGATCCGATTTTAGCTAGAACAATCCTTGAGAGGATTTTAGGTAAACCTCTTTCTCCTACTGCAATTTCATTTATACCAAGTACCTAGGACCTTTTTTAACTCTTTAGAAAAAATTTTCAAAATTATATAAAACGAGTTAACATAATTTACAAGTAATTACGGGCACCAATATTAGGGCACGATAAGTATGAAAATTGTTAAAGAAATAGATCAAGAAATTTTAGAAAATGATATATGTTTAGTCCCTACTATGGGAGCCTTACATGAAGGTCATTTGTCATTAATTAAAGAAGGTAAAGAATTAGGACTTCAGCTAATGGTTTCTATTTTTATCAATGAAATGCAATTTAATAGTAAGGAAGACTTTATTAATTATCCTAAAAGTATTGAAGAAGATATTAAAATTTTAGAAAATTTAGAAATTGATTATTTATTTATTCCTGAAAGCAATTATATCTATCCTTTAGATGGTTTTGATAGAGTTGATTCTGGAGCCTTAGGAAAAAAGTTTGAAGGGGATTCTCGACCTGGTCATTTTGACGGTGTCCTTACAGTTGTTAATAGACTATTTCAAATAATTAAACCAAAGGTTGCAATCTTCGGGACGAAGGATGCTCAGCAATTATTTTTAATTAAAGAAATGGTAAACAAAAAAAACTATCAAATAAAAATAATAGAAAGTTTAACTGTAAGAGATGATTCAGGTTTAGCTTTAAGTAGTCGTAATTTATTATTAAGTGAATTCGGAAAAGACAAGGCAAGATTGCTTCATGACATACTTAATCAATCAAAAGCATATTTTTGTGAAACAAAAAACTTGTTAGTTTTTGAAAAATTTAAATCTATTTTTTTAAAGAACGATATAACTCTAGATTATTTAGAGATATTGGATTCAAAAACATTTACTAAACCTGAAGACGGAACTGATACATATATAATTGTTATTGCTGCTTATATAGAAAACATTAGATTGATAGATAATATTGAATTCAGAATGGAAAAAGCATGAAAAAAATTATTGCTATTGATGTTGGAAATAGTGAAACAACTGTAGGTGTTGGGAACTCGGAAAAATGGGCTGGTTATCGTTTTACTACTAGAAAAACAATAACTTCTGATGAACTGCTTATGATGTTCAAAACAATTATTGATACAAAACCAATTAAAGAAAACCTAATCGAAGGAGCAGTAATTTGCTCTGTTGTTCCTCAAATAACCAATAGTGTGGCATTGGCAACAAATAAGTTTATTTCCAAGGAGCCAATAGTTGTTGGGCCTGGAGTAAAAACAGGTTTAAAAGTTAATATTGATAATCCTAAAGAGCTTGGTCCAGATAGAATTGCTAACTCTATAGGTGGATATATTAAAGCAAAGTCACCAGTAATAATTATTGATTTAGGGACTGCTACAACTTTTGACTTAGTTAATGAACAAAAAGAATATCTAGGAGGAGCAATAGCGCCAGGTATAAAAATCAGTTTAGATGCTCTTACTTCAAAAACATCATCTCTTAAGTCTGTTGAGCTAGAAACGCCAAAAAATGTTGTTGGAAAAAATACTTACGAAGCAATACAAAGCGGACTTATATTGGGCCATACTTCGATGATTGATTCAATGATAGAGAAAATAATCCTTGAATCTGATTTGAAACCCAAGATCTTTATTACTGGAGGGTTAGGAAAAATAATTCAGCCACTTTTAAATATAAAATCTAAATATGAAGAAGATTTAACATTAGATGGACTTGAAGAAATATATAAATTAAATAATTAGGCTATACAAGTGAGTAATTTTTCAAAATCAGAAAAAGAAATTTTCGAATTAAGAAAACAAAAGATAGATTTTTTTAATGAGTTAAGTTCTAAGTCTTTCCCAACAAGCTTTGAGGGAACAGTTGATATACAAGATATTATTGAGAAACATAAAGATATAGATTCTGGAGAGCACACTGGAATAGATGTCTTAATTAAAGGAAGAATTTTACAAGGAAGGTCATTTGGAAAGCTTTCATTCTTTGATTTATTAGACAATACTGGAAAGACTCAATTGTTAGTTGATAAAAGCAATATGTCAAAAAAAGAGCTTTCTCTTTTTGAAAATTATGATTCGGGAGACATTATTGGAGTTCTTGGCGAAATAATGAAAACTAAAAAAGGTGAATTATCAATAAAGGTCAAATCTAGTACTATCCTTTCAAAATCCTTAAAAACATTACCAGAAAAATGGCATGGTTTAAAAGATAAAGAAACAAGATTTAGACAAAGGTATCTTGATTTTATAGTTAATCCAGATTCAAAAAAGACTATTGAGATAAGATCAAAAATAATAAATCTAATTAGGAACTTTATGCAATCAGAAGGCTTCGTTGAAGTTGAAACTCCAATTTTACAACCTAAAGCAGGAGGAGCTATAGCAAAACCTTTCACAACACATCACAATGCTCTAGATCTTGATATGTTCCTTAGAATAGCTCCAGAGTTATACCTCAAGAGATTAATAGTTGGAGGTTTCGAGAAAGTATTTGAATTAGGCAAAGTGTTTAGGAATGAAGGTATAGATCAAACACACTCACCTGAATTTACAATGATGGAAAGCTATGAAGCGTATGTTGATGTCAATACCGTAATGGATATGGTAGAGAGCATGTGTTTACATATTTTTGATGAATTATGTATTGAAAAAAATATTAAATTTATGGACGTTGAAGCTAATTTTTCTGGACCATGGGAAAGAGTTAGTATGTATGATCTTGTGTCAAAAAAATTTAAAGTGGATATAAAGCATGACTCTGATATAAAAAAAGTAAAAAGTGAATTAAAAAAGGAGTTAGTAAATAAACCAGAAGCAAAAACAATTGGATTATTGGTTTATGAGCTTTTTGAAAACTATATTGAAGATGATATTACTAACCCTACTTTTGTTACAGATTATCCAGTTGAGGTCTCACCATTCGCTAGAGAAAATAAGAACAAACCAGGGGTGACTGAAAGATTTGAGTTATTTGCATTTGGAAGTGAGCTAGCAAATGGATTTTCTGAATTGATTGACTCTGAAGAGCAAGAAAATAGGTTAAAGACACAGGCACAGCAAAAAGCTAAAGGGGATGAGGAAGCACACGTTGAAGATCAAGATTATGTAGAAGCTCTTCAATATGGATTACCACCAACTGGAGGTCTAGGGTTTGGAGTTGATAGATTTGTAATGATCTTGACGAATAATTCTTCAATAAGAGAAGTTTTGACCTTCCCTCATTTAAAACCTGAAAATTAATTACTTCTATTTATAAGATAGTTGCTTATATCTAATAAGATTTCTTTGATTTTAGAATTCTCAATATCATCTAAGTTTCGCATACCTTCTTTAAAGTGTTTATCTAAATATTTTTTGGATTCAGAGATTATTTTTTCGTTATTGAATTCTTGAATGACATCTGACAAGTTAATTTCTGAATTCTTTACCTCTTCTAATATTTTGTTTATTTTTTGTTTGTTTTCAGACAAAGCAATAAGGACAGGAAGAGTATAAGTTCCTTCAAGAATATCCTTGCCAGCTTCTTTTCCTAGTGTTTCAGTGTTAGAGCTTAAATCTAAAATATCGTCTGTTATTTGAAAAATTAATCCACTGTGCCAAGCCCAATTACTAATTGCTTCAGTCGTTTTTTCATCACATTCAGCTGCCATAGCTCCCAGTTTTGCACTAGTCCTTATTAAGCTTGCTGTTTTTCCCTCGATTACTTTCATGTAATCATCTGTACTGTGTTCTGTGTCATATTGGTATTGAACTTCTTTTGTTTGTCCTTCAACAAGCTCAGCATATGTGGATGCTAATAATTTTACGGATTCAAGACCTAGGCTTTCAGCCGCAAGTTCTGAAGATCTTGCAAGCAAATAATCTCCTGCGAGTATAGATAAAGTTGAGTTCCATTTTACATTAGCACTTTGAACACTTCTTCTAGTTTCGGCTTCATCGATAACATCATCATGGTATAAGCTTCCTAAGTGAATCAATTCGACAGCCACAGCCGCATCTATTATTTTTTTACTATCACCATTACCCAACTCTCCGGCCAATAATGTACAGATTGGTCTGAATCTTTTTCCACCGGCTTTTATTAAATATTGCGAGATATCGTTTAAATAAGAATCTTTGGAACCACTGATTTCATACAATCTTTTTTCAAAACTATCTAAATTAACCCACAATTCCTCAATAGGGATAATTTCTTTAAGTTTATTTGAGTTCATATATACAAGAATAAGAGATTTCAATAAATAGTTGGAATTTTGATTTAGATGTATAAACAAAGTCTTATTAATATAGTGATATGTTTGAGAGATTTACTGATAGAGCACGTAGAGTGGTTGTACTTGCACAAGAAGAGGCAAGACGTCTAAATCACAACTATATTGGCACAGAACATATTTTACTTGGACTTATCCAAGAAGGAGAAGGTCATGCAGCCAAAGCACTTGAAGAACTAAATATTAACATTGAGAGTGTAAGGTCTGAAGTTGTTGAAATTATAGGAGAAGGACAGCAGTCTCCAAGTGGACATATTCCGTTTACACCAAGAGCAAAAAAAGTATTAGAACTCTCACTTAGAGAAGCACTTCAATTAGGTCACAACTATATTGGCACAGAACATATTTTATTAGGTCTAATTAGAGAAGGAGAAGGTGTAGCAGCTCAAGTCTTAAAAAAATTAGGAGCAGAATTATCACAAGTAAGACAAACAGTAATTAAATTAATTTCTAATTCTGATGAAGGAAAGAAACCACAAGCTGCTTCTACCGGAGGTAGAGAAAGACCTGGTTCTGGAACTGGTTCTGCAATTTTAGATCAATTTGGACGAAACTTAACAAGAATGGCTAAAGAAGGAAAATTAGACCCAGTCATTGGAAGGACAACTGAAATTGAAAGAGTTATGCAAATTCTATCAAGAAGAACTAAAAACAACCCTGTTCTTATCGGCGAACCGGGAGTTGGTAAGACAGCTATTGTAGAGGGGTTAGCTCAAAAGATTATTTCTGGAGACATACCTTCAACACTTCAAGGTAAGCAAATTTATACATTAGATTTATCAGCATTAGTTGCAGGCTCAAGGTATAGAGGAGATTTTGAAGAAAGATTAAAGAAGGTATTAAAAGAAATTAAAACAAGGGGAGACATCGTTCTTTTTATTGACGAGATTCATACTTTAGTTGGGGCAGGTGCTGCAGAGGGAGCCATTGATGCCGCATCTATTCTCAAGCCGATGCTTGCTAGAGGAGAGCTCCAGACTGTTGGTGCTACAACTTTGGAAGAATTTAGAAAGCATTTTGAAAAAGATGCTGCATTAGAAAGAAGATTTCAATCAGTAAAAGTTGATGAGCCAAACCTTTCAGATGCTATAGAAATATTAGATGGATTGAAAGATAGATATGAAGTTCATCATGGCGTAAGATTTACAGACCAAGCTATTGTCTCAGCAGTAAATATGGCTGATCGATATATTTCAGATAGATTTTTACCAGATAAAGCAATTGACTTGATTGATGAGGCAGGAAGCAGGATGAGAGTCTACAAGAAACCTCTTGATGGGGATCAAAAAGAATTCTCTGATAAATTAAAAAACTTAAGAGAACAAAAAATTGATGCAGTTCACTCACAGCTTTTTGAGAAAGCAGCACAAATTAGAGACCAGGAAAAATTAGTTTTAGAGGAAATAGATACTTTAGATGATGTTTCTTCATCAGATGTAGAAATGGTTATTGATGAAGAGGAAATAGCAGAAGTTTTAGCACAATGGACTGGCATTCCAGTACATAGGTTGACTCAAGAAGAGACAGCTAGATTACTTGAAATGGAGCAAGAGCTTCATAAGAGAATCATTGGTCAGGAAGAGGGAATAACAGCTGTATCTAAAGCAATCAGAAGAACAAGATCAGGACTAAAAGATCCTAAAAGACCATCCGGATCATTTATATTCCTAGGCCCTTCAGGTGTTGGGAAAACTGAAACAGCGAAGGCATTGGCTGAATTTTTATTTGGAGACGAAGATTCATTAATACAAATTGATATGTCAGAATATATGGAAAAACATACTGTCAGTAGGCTTATTGGTTCTCCTCCTGGATATGTTGGCTACGATGAGGGCGGACAGCTAACAGAGGCAGTAAGAAGAAAACCATTTAGTGTTGTTTTATTGGATGAGGTTGAAAAAGCACATCCTGATGTATTTAACACGCTTCTACAAATTCTTGAAGAC
>Ga0208749_1000293_pt1 | contig 12644 bp, 5 predicted proteins | sample Knorr_S15_td_DCM_FD_185601 | JGI IMG/M metagenome (GOLD analysis project Ga0208749, IMG submission 185601) | Marine microbial communities from Southern Atlantic Ocean transect - Knorr_S15_td_DCM_ad_63m_LV_B (SPAdes) (version 2) | ecosystem: Environmental > Aquatic > Marine > Oceanic | place... | reverse complement strand
GTCAGCTCCTCCATCAGAGGGGTCGAGTGGATCAGAACCATCGGCGGAAACGCCAACGGAACCGGCCATCAAAACAAGAAGCAGCGCAATCATCATGCTCGTATTCTTTGTTTTCTGCATTTTCTTTTCACTTCCAAAATATCAGTTCAGAGAACCCGCTGTTCTCTCTTTCCGTTGAATGCTTGCGCTAATCCTTGCGCGAAGCTAATTCTTCCGGGAGTGACAGATGCTATTTGGGAGCCAACTATGTATTCATTCCACAACCACTCTAAACGTAGCACTGCGCTGCATTTGCGGCTTCTGTGGAAATAATGTATTACTTCGTTTGCTCCTCCCTCTTTTACGCATCCAATCTCACGGGCTTTCATAGGGAACCCACCGTTCCCTCTAATTTGTCAGCCACCGGCTGGCTATTTCAAAGGTTCCCGAGCCTGATTGGGTAACAATTGCCTGATTTTTTCACTCAGGGAGTCAATGCCGCAAGTTCTGCTCGGAATTTTGTTGAGCCCATGAAATGAAGCAAAGGAGTTGCTAATGTCCCTAGTACTAGTGTGCCTAGAAGTATGTTAGACCACAATTCGATTCCCGAACCAAATGAAAAGAATAGTACCCACCCTGATAGAAGAAAAGCCCAGGGCCTGAAGCGTCGGGCGTAAAGTGCTGAACGTGATCTAACTAGCTCATCTGAATACAGCGCTGTCTCCTCTCCCTCGGCCAGCATATCATTCTCGCTTGCGCAACGAACGCAAACCTGGTAACGTGGGCCATTACCACTAACGAACTGAGAGTTCGGATAGTTTTGGGTACACATACGACAGACTGGCATAGACGTCAACCGTTCCAGCGAACATCGCTCCTTCAACGCTACGGTTGTCTAACCTGTTTGTTTACTTCAGACTTGATAACTTGAGTTGAGGGCGTTAGGAATGTTTTGAGCAATGCTAGTCCATCTGGACTTCCTACGGATTCTGGATGGAATTGAACTCCATCTATCGGAAGGTGGGGATGACTTAGTCCCATAATCAGACTACCTGATTCATCCCATGAGTTTGCTTTAATCACCTCATTGGTAGCCTCTAGCACCAAACTATTGTAGCGCATCATTACAACGTTCTTAGAGGCATTTTGGAAAAGCCCTGATCCATCATGAGTTATCGTGGATGGGACTCCATGAACGGCACCTAGAGGAGATTCTAACAGATTCCATCCCGCTGCAAGACCGATTGCTTGATGACCTAAGCACCAGCCAAGTAGTGGAATGGGAGTTTTCGAAATTTGCAGTTTGTTTTGCAATGCTCTGGAGGCTATTTCCATGCTTATTGGAGATACTTCTGGACGAGAAGGGCCCGGCCCAATTACGATATGTGTTGGTTGATGATTCTTCATCCAAGTATCAACTTGGTTCGCTGTATCGATTTTATCTACTGGTCTTCCCTCAACAATTGTCACCTTTGCTCCAAGTCGATGTAGAGATTCGGCGATATTGTTTGTGAAGGAATCGAGGTTGTCCACTAGGAGAACATGAGCATCTGTTTCTAATCGAATTTGTTTAGGCCGCTCTGGAGCGACTCTACCCAAGGCTCCTTTGACTTTGGGGAGAGGAAGTATACCGACCTCTCTCTCCGGCAATTCTTCACTACTGAATCCGGTTCGGAATCCCCACGTTGCTTCGGTTACTGCAGCCGCTTTCCAGCGTGCTTCCTCGACCTCGGCAGCAGGATTTGAATCGATTACAACCCCACCGCCGGCTTGAACCATAGCAAACCAGGATTCTGGACCACTGTGAGCCTCCATAGTTCGAATTAGGATGTTCCAATCGGCCTGTCCAGCACTTTGGTTTAGATGGCCGATTGAACCAGTCCAAGCACTTCTGGGAGAACCCTCTAGTTGGTCAATTGCAGCCATGGTTACAACCTTTGGACAGCCGGTAATTGAGCCACCAGGGAATAGGGCTGCCAGAGATTTTCCAGCACTTGTGTTCGGGCAGAGTTTACCCTCTACTCCAGAAACCAAATGTTGCACATTGGCCAACGCTTCAATACGACATTCCGACCAATGTACACTACCGTTCTGGCAAACCGAAGAAAGATCGTGCCTTTCCAAGTCTACCAACATCAAGTGCTCGGCCATTTCTTTCTTTGATGAGACTAATTCTAACCTTAGTGCAGAATCTTCCTTATCGCTTCTTCCTCTTGCTCTCGTTCCCTTAATCGGTCTAGTTGAAACAACTCCTGAATCAAGGCGCATCAGTCTCTCAGGAGATGCTGATGCGACCGCCCAACCGTGATCTGCTAAATGTAGCCATGAGGAGAAAGGAGCTGGATTAGAATGAGTCATTCGAAGGAATGTATCCCACGGCTGACCGTGCATTTCACCCCGCCATCTACGACCATAATTCACCTGATAGAGATGACCGCCCCGAATTGACTGGCGGATTTTCTCAACCTTTCTCGCATGTTCTGAATCGCTCTCGCTCTCGGGTACTAGCGATTCTAGTTTCGGTGGCATTTCTAAGTTCACAAGTTTAGGTAATTCTCGCTCTAACCATTCGTGCCCTTCGATCCCAATTAGTCTCAATCGATTCGTCGTACGCTCGTGTATCCACCATGCGTCACAACGCCACAATACACCAAGTAGCGTACCCGGCTCAGGTGTATTTGCCAAACGAATAGAATTTGACCAACGACCTAAATCATAACCAAGTAAGCCAGCGAATCCACCTGGAGTAATCGAACAGTTTTCGGTCTGTTCTACTTTGATCTCGTGTTCAGCCACAATGGACAATGCTTGCTCTAATGTAGCTGGATTGAACTCCTCCTCTGTTTGCCATCGTCCTTCTACAAGTCGCTGCCGAACTAAGTTTAGAGGCGGAGGGCTTCCTAAGTGTATTTCTCCGCGAAGCGCAGACCCTTCGGGGGCCTCTTCTCCATGTGGTTCAAAGAAAAGGAATCGAATGCTATCCAAGGCTGGGAGCATGGAATTTTGTGACAGGTCAGTAACAGGACCACCCGAGTGAAGAAGCAACTCATCTCCTTCGCGAATCCCCGCCTGTAACATGGCAATTAGAGGAAATTCATGCGAGTTGTCCTCTAATCGTTCAACTACTCGCATATTAGGCCTCCAAATCTTCCAAACTCATCCATGCTGTCTGTAGTCGATTCATCCAAGCATTGTAAGCCGCCTGATACAATCTACCCCGCGGTTGACCGATTACTCTTCCATCTATTTCACCTAATGCCTGAACTCCTAAGCCACTTCCTAGGACAATCATCTCAGAAGCACGTAGCAACATTGGAAGAGTTAGTCTCGCTTCTCTAATGGGCACTCCTGCCTCTTCTATACCTTCTCGGATTTGTTCTAGAGTGACTGAATCTAGCGCTCCTTCTGAAGGCTTTGGATAGTACGCAATACCATCGTTATCCAATAACACTGGCATACATCTATCCCCATCAACTAGACTTTCTTCATCGAATAGAAGAGATATATCGGCCCCGTGTTCTTTTGCTATCTCTCGAGCATCGAAATATGGTGCCCAGTCGCCATGCTTTGTGCCTCTTACTGCACCTTCCCATCGGGGTGCTGCAAGACTAATTGCAGTAATTTGATTGGGCCACTTTCCATTTAATCGGGGTATTAATTGAATTTCCCCATTTGGGTTGATTCCAAGCTTTATCAAAAATGGCGCCTGATTTTCACCTACTACTGATTCGCCAGGAATCTCACATTTACTAAGTGCTTCAAAGATAATTTCTGGTAGGTTAACTGGTAGATTGAATCCCAATCTTTCTGCGTGTCGGAAAAGGCGAGCAATATGCAGGTCTGCTGCTAATAGCCGTGTTTCTCCATCCCACGCGATGGTGGTGAATACCTCGGAACGCGGATCACCATCCATAGGGTTCGATAGATGAATAGGGCTTCAACCCGATGCTGGTACAATCAGAGCATTTCGTCTAAGAACGATGTGTCAATATCGTCGTCTTCTGATTCTTCTTCATCCAATTCATCGAAGTTTAGGTCGTCTGCCATGTCATCAAGGTCGCTAAGATCTAAGTCTTCATCCTCCTCTCCAAGTAATTCGTCCATAACACCACTATCTGCAGATGGTGTGGGGCCTATATCCTCCTCGAGTGAAACTCCTGCACTGGCCATATTCTCTGTGTAATCGCTCTTGTTTTCCTCGGAGGTATCCCCTTCCTTACGTCTAGCGTTGGCTACAAGACCATCATCAATTTCCAAATCATCTGCACCAAAGTCTTCGTCACCGGTAAGGCCAGCAGCCTCCCGCTCCATTTGCTCTTCCAACTCAACTTCGAGAGCACCCATTTCCCAGGGCTCAGGAGCAGAATTTCCTCTTGGTCTGATGAACATCATTGCCCCAATTAGCAACATTACCACCGAGAGTGCAATGATTACCATATTCATATCACCCGCTAGTATTCTATCGACCCAAGACTCACCTGCTGCATCATCTCCTGGTTGCGTAGTACCAAAGCTAGATTCTTCCCAAGGTGGAACTTCGACTGGGTCTGCATAGAATGTGTGAACATCTCCATTGTAGGTTACAATCTCAATCCAATAGGTCTCTTCACGATCTATCACCTCACCATTGAATTCATTGAGAATCAAAATCGTATCCCTAATACCAGACTTAACCAAAGAAGCGTTTCTTGTATCGTCGAACGAATCAAGGCTGACAAAGGCGTAGTAACTTGCATACATCGGGTCTTCGACATTATCCCAACTTACCTCAATTAGAGACCCTGCAGCATTCCAACTGGCCCTTATGCCACTAACATCTGGACACTCTGGACACGGGTCTGCGGAGAGTTCGTCAGCGAGTTCTATCCAAGTGTTGGCAAGATTATCTGTCCAAGCGTTACCTGACGAATCTACTGCGACTACTGCGACATAGATTCGACGGTTCGGTACCAATGGTGTAGCAATGTCATCTCCATAGGCTGAGAACTCAGTTAGCAGGACTGGCAGACTCTGTTCTCTGTTAACTATCAAAGTGGGTTGTAGATCATCGATTCTTTGCAATAGAACGGGAGTATCGATTACCGCGTAAATCCAGTATTCGGAGATGTCGGAGGCATCACTTGCTGGGAATTCCACGAACATTGCATTCCCAGCATCATTTGGCCTATCACTAAGTACGGGGGATTGAAGACGGTCGGGGGGAGATACATCTCCGCGATTATCCATCGGAGTGACTAAGACCATATGTTCCGACAGCCCACTTAGATGCACATTTCCAGTGACGTCATGAATAGTGACCGTGACATACAGAGGAATCATCGATTGGATTGGGCCTACTTGCAAAGAATCTAGAGAGCTGCCATAAAGGGCACTTTCTGCAGTATATTCTAATTGGAAGTTAGCACCAAACTGACGCTGGTTAATGACTACTAAACCACATTCTGATGGGTTTTCGCCGCAGGAGTCCCAAATCTCAGTTACATCATTTAATGGATACTCGGAGACCCAAACTGTGTAGAATGAAAAGTCATCAGCGGATGAACGATTCCATCGGATATCAATGGCTGAACCGTCATCTTCTGGATAATCCCATCCGTCTAGACCAGTCACGCGATCAGGTGGTGTTGCTTCACCATCGAAATCGGCCGCAGGAGTAGCATCAACGACTAGTACATTGTCGACATCACCATTACCCCAATCATCGAAGGCAACGACTCCAATCCAGTAGACTGTTCCATCGATTAGACCGCTTGTTCCAAGTGAATCGATGATGATTGAAGTTGTTTCACAACTGTCTGTATATCCAGCAACTGGCCAACCCTCTACTGTTGAAGGTGGTTGCCAGCCAGAGGCTGGTAGAGCATATACTGCGTAGTAGGTACAGTCTTCCTCAGTATTTGCATTCCAAGTGACATTGATTCTTCCACCTTCATCATTCGGCACATCGAAGGCTGTTGTTCCAGTAATCGATGCAGGTGGTATTCCATCATCTAGACCACCTGCGGTAACCACAGGACCGATTATTGTAGCATTATTGATTGATGATTGGCCTGCTTCGTCAACACAAACCGCGGCAAACCAATATGGGACCCCGCCTTCCAACTGTAAGGCGGTTGTGTTTCCAGTACTCCAATGGAATTCGAATGGATCCGAAAGCCCAAATACGCTAGTAATCTCCTGTTGTACAGCCCAAATCCTCACCCTATCTGGGTCAAGTTCAGTACAGGCAGCCCATTCTAGGAATATAGTGCCCGCTGCCCCACCTGAAACCGGATTTGCAGTCATCCAAGCAGGAGCGGCTGGAACCTCATCTGTTGGAGTGATATTTTGAGGATATGTCATCGGAACCCCAAGAGACCCGTCTGCATACTCGATGACAACTGCTGCACGGTATTGTCGGTTATCTCGCAATTGTTCGGTTACACCAGCATTATCCGCTCTTGTTACGGTCGCATTTGTGCGGGACCATAAGCCAGATCTAATGTATGTAGAGAATGAGCCTAAATCTTCTTGATTTGGTTCCCATAGTGGGTCAGCTGTTGAATCCCACACATACAATCTGTAAGCGTGCCATGCAGCATCTTCTGCAGGTAACCAAGAGGCTTCTATTACACCTCCGCCGTCGTTTGGTCTATCGACTAAATTAGTAATTACTGTTGGAACCTCAATTCGTTCCCAATCGTAGGTTAGGCGAACCTGCATTGCTCCATCTTGAGGAGACTGTAATTGGATATGTAAAATCGCAGATGAGGTTCCAGGTCCTACTGCGGAGATTGCTGATTGGAAGGCCTGTTGTATCCCTCCATTACTAGCGGCTAAATCCCAACTTCCGGTATAATTCAACGAGGTTGAGCGGGCCCAAACCCATGCTCCTCTTTGGGGTGCGAGCATGGTCATAGTTTCGACGTGCATTGGAAGCTTTCCTGGTGCGGCAGAGTTGGAGTTTGCAGGAATTTCAATTGGATTATCAGGGGTGACTAGTACTGTCGCCATTCCTGGGTGAGTTGTATTGGTGATGTCCCATGACCGACCGCCATACAACAAGGTTAACGGGTCTGCACGACGTTGATTTTCTCTTGCTGTTTCTTGTAGACTAATCACCGGCTTGTAGACATGTAGGCCGTCATTCCCTGCAGCATAGAATCCACTGAAATCAATGTATCCTCCTTGTAGACCTGTGATTACACGGTTACTAACTACGTCATGACTTCCGTCTACATCTACAACATCAAGTCCTCTTGGACTCATAACTACAAGATATTGGCCATCACTATGCATTTGGTAGGGAGGCCAAGATAGTAGAGAGCTGGTACTAACACCTGTCTCCATTTGCATCATGCTACCATTCCAATGCACCAGAGGAGCAACGTCAGTTGCAACGTGTACTCCCCAGTCATCAGCGACAATCGCTCGAACATCGTTGCTCGGAATCATGTCGATGTTGTAGCTGCCGTTTGCCGTATCGGTGGTCAAATCCCAAGCTGCTACTCCGGGTCTTGTTGGTCCCTGTCCATTGTGAGAAATGAATATCGCCGCGTCGTGGTAAAGAGTGGAGTTTGTTCCATCAGGATTCTGTACGACACGTGAAATTGGTCCTGCTTCTGTAATCCCGCTGACGGTATTACCCATCAAGCCATCATTGAATCCTAAGGTATTGAGGACTGAAAGATTAGATCCATGCAGGACCGTAACACCAGCAGCACCACCAGCCAGAACCTTTCCGCCGCCCTGAATAGTAGTATTGATTGAATGTAAGTGAGTGATTATTGGTGAAGGTAATCCATCCATAGTAGTAATCGGATTATCCCAATCATCACGAGTGGTATTGTACATTCCAATTCCACCATGAGTTGCTATCATGATATGATCTCCATAAACCATGAAATCACGCACGAGATTACTTGGTAGTCCAGCGATTAGACTTCCATAGCCCCATTGCCGACTTAGTGTATCGAATGTTTGGAATCCGGCCGCTGAGCCTTCATTACCCATCAGCCCAACATACATTGTATTGTTTTCGATGATCATTCCATCCATCTGTGCGTGAAGCGCCGGCGGAGTGGATAGTATGCGGCGTTGCTTCAAGTCAATTGCCTTGAGACCACGGCCGGCTGTACTTACCCACAGAGTCTCTCCATCCAAGGTCATCTCATTGACAACGTCTTGTTGGAAATTGTAACCATATTCCCATCTTACTGATCCATTTGATAGGAGTTGTCCCTGAAGGATGGAGGAGCCGTAGAATGAACTCGAGTCCAACGCTGAGGTAATCCAAACATGAGTATCGTTAGAGACGATTTCTAGAACACGGCCACTGGTTAGTCCGGCTAATTCGTCATAACCACTTGCAATTAATCCCGAATTATCCAATCTGTCGACTCTGTTCAGACCCGTTGTTTGGCCTGACCTTCCAACCGCGTAGATGACTTGCCCCGTGGAAGATGGGGCTCTATCTATCGAACAACCATCCATGCCAGGATCTAAGACCTGCCCATTTGCGGTTGCTGTTCCAGAAGTTATCAGACGAGATATTCCGCCTTGGTTATCGTACTGATGTGCGGCATAGAGGACGTTATTGTCATGTAACAATCCACCAGGGAAAATTCTGTCCTCACTAATTCCATCGGCAGAAGTGAGTAATGGAAGATATGTGTCAGTATTGTAGTTGTAGCGATCAATACCAACTCCCTCCGTGTCATATGCAATGTACAGGATGTCATTAGCTTCGTCACAAGTCACAGCTCTTGGGTCATTATTTGACAGTCCTGAGTTACCAGATGTCATCGCACTAATCCATTCGTTAGTAATTGAATCTGAATCGTGGTCTACAAGGTCGTATCGGGCGACACCACCTTGATTGCCCCACCAAAATCGGGCTCCGATAGCAACGTGCACAATGTCGTCGCATACCTTGATGTCTGCTGCATATCCCCCTGGGATATCTCCAGTCCCTAAATCCCATGATGACCAATTACCAGTGGTTCCATCCTTTCTCAATACCTGGGCATTTGAGTTCCATCCGCTCGATTCCATATTTCCAAGCCATAGGTCGTTTCCGACGACTTCCATCGAGTAGAATTCCTCTTCCGTGCTAGATGGTAAACCATCACCTGGAGTCCAGGAATCAAGCCAAGTCTCGTTTACAGGGTCCCATCTCAGAATACCGTTCATGCTAGCAAAGAGATATTCGCCTTCGAATTCTTCCATTCCGCGAATAGGTCCATCCACATCTGTCCACTCGTCGAGTAACGTCATGGTGTCTGCATTGAATCTCCTTAGAATGAAATCCCCATAGGCCACCCATAGTTCGCATGAGCTAGTGTTTAGCGGGAAGCACTCACCAAGGAATCTAGCATTTACTCGCAAAACATTACCAATGGTTGACAAATCATCCTCCCATTCTTCACTTGTCATATTCCAACGAACAATAGTTCCATCCCCATCGTTCCAAGTCTGAGTTGGTCGGATACCTATCCATAATTGATCGTCAACTATTCCTATTCCATTGATTACTCCATTCCAGCCAGTTCGGTCGTCTACCTCTATGGTTGTCAAACTGGTATTTGTTGTCAAATTGATACGATAGATGCTATCGGAGCCACCACCCCACCAACTGGTTGAGCGCTGGGTTGAGTAATGCAAAATGCCGCCATAGATTTCTATGTCAGCAGGGACTGAATTAGATAAAGTGGGGCCATTTGAATTAGAACCTCTATCCCAAGAAATGAGTACCACGTCATTGATGACATCAATTAGCGTGAGTCCGAAGTCTCCACCAGCCCAAATAGTACCGTAAGTCAATCCAGGTACTAGGGCGGTTACATCGTCATCATTGATGTATCCTTGATCGCCATCCCAAGTTGTCAGCCATTGGTTGTTGATTAAGTCATAACGGGCTATACCGGTGTTTTCGAAACCAAGGTAGAGAATGTCGTCAACTTTGACGGTTCGAGCGCGCTGAGTGTCGTCACCCGCTGTCCAAGTCTCAATGACGGAGAAGTTGTCCATGTTTACGACGCCAGCGCCTTCGTTCCCTCCAGTGTATGCCCTGTCCGGAGCCAGCATCTCTATCGTGTAAACGAAGCGACTTTCGAGACCGTCACCAGAACTTACACAATCTTGGAATTGGTATTGCCAGTTCCATTTACAGGCTCCCCTGTTTGTTCCAGCATACAGTCCATCTCCATCGCTAGTTACGTCGTAGAATACACTGGGCCTATTCCACCATGAACCACTGGTTGTCAATGTTGTCCAAGTGCTACCATCATACCGAGAGAATGAGCCTTCTGTGCCGACTAACAGTCCTCCGAAATCATCCATTTCTAGAGATAAGACATCATCGTCAGGAAGAGAGTTTGTATCCTGAGTCCAGAGGTCGGAAATATCACCAGTTAGCCTGTCTACAACGAGAATGCCAAACTCGTACAGTCCAATGTATACTATATCTCCATCAACTGCAACTGGGGTTGCATCCAAATCGTCGGCTCCAAGAGATTGCCAGGAACCGATGATTGTTGAAGTGGATAATTCTACTCTCATTACTCCCTTGTCTGGAGTGGCCATGTATGCTATTCCGAACCTAGTCGTGACTGAATTAACAAAGTCGGAATCTAGCCCATCTGAAGTGGTAATTGTGTCAACTAGTATCATCTGATTAGTATCGATTATAGATATTCCAGACTCGCTATGTCCAACTACCAAGTAGCCATTGATTTCGTCGTAGGCTAGGGAACTAACTCCGTTGGAGCTTAATCCAGATACGGTTCCGATATAACTCCCATCGGTATTTTCTAACCTCAAAACTCCAGCATTGCTTGTTCCAATCCAAACCTTGTCGTTATCATCTTGTTGAATGGCAACAATTTGGCCGGGATTGCTGACATAATCTCGAATATCGATTGGGGTCTTCCAAGCACGATCCGCCTCATCATATTGATCGATTATTCTACCGCTTGCAACCCAAATCTCCCCACTCTCGCCATCATTGATACGAGAGACCACATTCATTCCATCGATTGATGGTCCACTAACTAGAGTCAGAGTACCAGCGGGGTTCTCTGCAATTTGCATTCCAAGAGTTCCTGAACCATCACTGAATAGGGAGGTAGAGGTAATCGGTCCTCGGACGGGATGGGCAGGCCATGATATGGCCATTTCCCCATTTCCATACAAACCAAGTTGAGAGAGTTGATTCTGTGATTGGAAGATTAGTGTATTAGTGTCGTAAGCATGAACCGTGGTACCAGCGAGAATATGGAGCCAACCTGGTGTAAGAGATAAACCGTGAATTTGATTGGAGGCCAACCAGTTATTTGTTGACCAAGTGGCAATCCAAGATTGTGCAGTCAAGTCCCTACGGTTGATACCTGAATCAGATGTTGCGATTAGGAGATGGTTACCGACAACCTCGAGGTCGGTAATCTGGTCTGATGAAAGGAAGTTCTGGGTGCTCCAATCTGTTTGGGAATCGATTGATACAGAAACACTGCCGGAGGAAGATGAAGTAATGTAATTGAGAATGTGAACTCCAGAATTTGTTGTTGCCAAGTAAACACTATCGCCGATTATCATAATGTCAGAGGGCGTCTCAATGTTTTGTGTCGGACAGTAATCGTACTCATTCCAAACTACTTCACCAACCGGCTTGAAGTGAATAGTACAATTTCCAGCCGCCCATATTGTTCCATAATCATCGACTGCTAGTGCATAGATTTCAGCGCTTTGAGTACCCGCAGAGCCCTTTTGATTTGGCATTGTAGAGGAATCATACAAACTGCGTGAAAGGACTGAACCTTCTTCTGTTCCAATTAGTAAAGTTCCAGCGTCACTGTCTATCGCTAACGACCTTCCCATGATTCCTGTTTCAATATCTACAATTGACTTTTGAGAACGGGCGTCTAGATGGAGTAGGTCGTCATCGAGTAATATGTACAACCGGCCATCGTGGGGATTTACCGCTGATGCATGAATTTCTATGTTCACTGAAGAGTAGGACACCATTGGGTCGGCCGGCCTTAACGCCTCAATTACCATGTCAGTGAGTGTTACTCCGGCCGGTAATTCCCATGAGGCATCAGAAATTGAGTTGGGTTTGAGATGAGTGCTTAGAGTACCGTCGAGAACGCTTGGAGGATTATTTTCCATCTCATTCTGCTGACCTAAGTCTCCATAACCTCTCCAATCTAGAATAGGAGTTTGAGTATCCATGAGAGTAATTTGCGGCTCATTTGCGTAATATCCAGCCGATCCGTTTACTGCAATTTCAAAGGTTAGATTCGAAATCTGAGCGCCCGGGGCAAATGGCAAGAATAAGTCGCTGTAGGCATAGCTTCCATTATCTGGATCAGCACCAGTAGCGACCAAATCAATCCATCCGGTATCGTTGCTTCCTGTGGCCCCCCATGCAGCCTGCGAAACCTCACGGGTTTCTTGCTCAGAATCTAACTCATTTACTCCAGAATATGCAGACCAAGGCAACAAAACCATCAATGTTGCAAGAAGCAAAGCAGACCTTCGCTTGCTCAGCAATTGACGAGGATTAGACATGGCTACGAACCATCGGCCTACTTGTTCCCATTAAGAAAGGGTGGGTTAGTTGATTTATACATGAGTCTCCCTCTATGGAGGGAGTGTAGTTTCTAGAAAGCGCATTTCAATGGGCCGAT
>Ga0208749_1000291_pt1 | contig 12668 bp, 7 predicted proteins | sample Knorr_S15_td_DCM_FD_185601 | JGI IMG/M metagenome (GOLD analysis project Ga0208749, IMG submission 185601) | Marine microbial communities from Southern Atlantic Ocean transect - Knorr_S15_td_DCM_ad_63m_LV_B (SPAdes) (version 2) | ecosystem: Environmental > Aquatic > Marine > Oceanic | place... | reverse complement strand
ACCATTAAGACCACCGATTGATGAGTTAGTTCTATCGCCAAGACTAAATGGAACTCCACTATGAAAATCAAAACCACTAGATGCTACTGAAGCATCTTCTTTACCATCTAGATAAAACTTTAAAGTGTTGGTGGAGTTGTTAAGCACAAAGATCATGTGATACCATGTACCAGTGGTGACAGAAGATGCACTAGTAAACCAGGTGTTGTCATGATGACCACCACGAATAACTCCATCTTTAACTTCAAAGTCCCATCTATTTGGATCTGAAATATAACCACTAACTATTGTTTGTCTAGTAGTTACATCATCAAATGATACCCACACTTCAATACTAGCACTACCACCTTCTTCAAAGATAGTTGAGCAATCTGGACCTACTATTTTATCTTGTGAGCCATCAAAATCAAAGTATCTCCCACGGTCTCCACTGACAGCAGCACCAACGTAAGCAACACCAGATTGCGGTGTGCAATCATTACCCTTGCCAGATTGATCTAACCAATCACCACTACCAGAATAAACATTAGCTAACAGGTTCAACTCTTGAAAGTCAACAGGTCTAACAACAGGACTACTGACAGATCCAGAATAGGTTATATCTGGTTCGTAATAAAATGCCCTGCCTGTATAACCAGTATAAGTGCTATTACCCAAATCATATGTGAAAGTATTAGCATCTACCACTGTGACAATATAAGAAACCGTAAGACTATAATTGAAAATGATTATGCTTGGACTTTCTAATTGTAGTTTTATTCTTACCGACATACCAGTAGTCAAATTATGTCCAGTATCAGTAACCGTTGCAGTTGATCCAGAAACTGAGACGGGTATATTAGTATTTGCACCTAGTAATGGTTGTGGATCAGCAAACGTAGGACTACCACTGTATAAAAATGCATCTTTCACTTCATGACGTGTCTTCTTGTATGCAATGTTAGTAGCATAGTCATCAAATAAAGTTTTCAATCCATTATAAGGATAAGAAATCTGATCACTGGTATCATTTCTAACAGATCCATCAGACAATCTTCCAATTCTATCAGCTGCAGAGTTAACAGAGTAAGTAATTGTTTTAGAATTTGTTGCATCATATGTGAACTCACCAAAACCATTACCAGAAGAACTTACTTTACCGAAGTTATATGTTTTAGATGCACCAGTACCAACATTCTCTTGCTCATCTACAAAAAGAATATAATAGAAAGATGGATCTCCTTCCAATCCATATGGTTCATCTGCAAAATTTGTAGAAGATTGAATTCTTCTTTTAAAAACAACATCTCCATTTTTTGAATACTTAATTAAACTCGGTCCTCTCTTAGTAGGAGATCCAGGAACTACCTCATGAGAAATAACAACTGTTTGTTCAACTGCTGTGTCTGACCAAACTTTATAATAACATTGTTCTTCTCCTACAGCAGTTCTTTTCTGCCAGATTAAATTACCTTCTGCAGTATATTTAAAAATAATTCCATTGTTAATAACACCACTGCCATCATTAGTAGATTCCGAACCTACAATATAAATCTGATCCGCATCATCAATATAAACATCTCTTAATTCAATTGGATTTTTTGAACCAGCCACATATTCTTCACCGCTATTAATTGTTAGATCCCAAACAATTTCTCCAGTCTGTGCATCTACCTTTACCACATATCCCTGCCATTCCACTCCATCAATTGCTCCAACTGCAACAACTTGATCTCTATCATTAGCTGCTATTGCTCTCAACCTAACGTCACCACCTATACGAGTTGCTGACTTACCCCATAAAGGATTTCCATCACCATCCCATTTTTCAATATATCCAACTACATCACCAGTAGTTGTATAACCACAAGCATATATCTGATCTTCAGTTGCAGTACCATTAGTCGTAATAGCAACATCAAAGTATTCTAGATTAGCAGTTGTTGAAGTTGCTGTCCATACTATTGATCCAGTGCTATTCAACTGTGAAACCCATGGAATATTATTAGTTGTTCCACCAACATAAATTAAACCTCCATATTTCAGCTGCTGCCTCATGAAGTTCAGTTTACAGTTGGTACCAGGAGTAGTTGTATTAAACTTTCGTCGGTAGTCTTCTACATTCGTAGGGTTTGCTGGATCAGTCTCAGCATCATAAGCTTGCTTTTCTATAAATCCAAATGATACTGTGTTGGAATCTTTTCCAGATCCAGCTAAAATAAATTTCTGATCTGTTCCACTATATCCAATATCACTCATACTATACTGACCATCTGTTAAAGATGATCTATTGATATTGTGAAAGAAGTTAGTGACACCTTGTTCGGAACCTGAACCTAGGAGAAAGAAATTCCTAGGAGGACTATTAAAACTTACTGGCATTTATATTTCCTCTTAACTGAAGTCAGTATTACCTGATCCATAAACTCTCACAACACCAGCATTATCTTTAAGAATAATGAATGATAAAATATCAGTGTTTGATGTAGCTAAAGGTGGTGAACCACCAGACCACTGTACACCATTGGCAACGTTGTTTCCATCCACAGTACAACCATCTCCATATGTAGAAGCAGTAGTTGCATCAATCACCAATGTAACTGTAATAGACTGACCATTCTGTAATGTATTTCCATCTGCATCAGCAGTAGAGAACGCCCAAGTATTAATAGCAGTGTTAGATGAAGTATTACCACAAATTGTGTTAGCACCTGCTGTGGTAACAGACATAGTGTTACCAGTCATACTATATCCAGTAGATAACTGACTGAATACTTTTTCAATAACTCTACCACCAAGAACAGCAGCACCATCAACTTCAAGTGCAGGTGATCCAGAAGGACCAACAAGAACACCAAGAGATGTTAGAGAAGAGTTAACAATAGTTGAACCAATAGTTGTAGTAGAAAGAGCTAACTGGTTATTAATAACAAACTCTTTACCAAATGCTAGTTCAAAATTCTCTGTACATGTGAAATACTTATTGGTTCTATTATCAAAAAGAATACTATGATCAGTGTCACCCTTAACAATAACACCACCACCATTTGCAGCAGTATCAGAAGGACCAGTAGCAGACCAGTTAGCAGTACCATTACCAGTAACAGAGTTAGAAAGTTCTGCTTGGTTGTTTGTAATTGTTACGATTGTGGTTCCTGCAGGTACGCTAATACCACCAGTAGTAGAACCAACAACCATACCAGGAATTAAGTTTGATGTTGGTGTAATTGCTGTAATAATATTACTACCATTAAGTGTAACTGCAGAGAAAGTTGTATTACTTACAGCAGCAAGTTCCAAGTTTTTATCATCAACCTGAATAGTATTACTATTAATGCTAGTAACAGTTCCATTAACAGTTAGTGTTCCTTGAATAAGAGCATCACCATCAACTGTAATATCTTTAGGTATGGTTACATCAAAACTACTATTACCTTTTATCCATGCTTCTGTTCCAGATCCAATAACAAATTGCCTATCACCTGCAATATCATCTGGTTGATAAGTAGCATTGGTGGAATTCTCATCAGGTGCTGGACCAATAATGACATTACCTGAACCTGTCATATTATATCCAGCATAATGTCCTATACAGACATTCGCATTTCCCGCAATATTATTTTCCAGTGAGTGTGTACCCACTGCAACGTTTTGATCCGCATTAGTAACATTAAGTAGTGCATCATTACCAACTGCGACGTTTTGATTTCCCACTCCTACTTGATTTAATGCCCTAGAACCAAATGCAGTATTGGAAGCACCAGCATTTACAGTAACAAGTGCTCTGTAGCCCATTGCAGTATTCTGAGACCCAGAACTTACGTTGTCTAAACAAGCAACACCCAAACGAGTATTGGTAGCAACTGCACCAGCACCACGTCCCACACTCATTGGGTCAGTTTGTGTTCCTCTAATTAAAATATCTTGTTTGTCAGTGTTTAATGTTCCATGAATGAGAACATCACCACCTGTGACTCCACCACCACCAGCAACAACACCAGCTTCAATATCATCATTAACTTGGAGTGCATGATTTAATGTTGTTGTTCCAGAACTGTTTCCGATAGTGATACCAGTAGCAGCACCAAACAAAGTAACCGCTGAAGCACTGGTATTGAAGATAGTCAATGCTGCAGAAGTTGTAGTAAGACCACCTATAATAATTGGATCATCTTGGAATACTAATTTACCAGTACCAGTTGTATTACTAATCAAACCTCGCAACTGATCAGAAGTTGTTGAATTAAATACCGCAAGAGTATCTCCTGTGTATGCAACACTACCACCATTCCTACAACTTACAGTAACAGCAGCTAGATTATTATCAGAAGTTAATACTATATCTCTCTTAACTTCTAATGTTTTATTATCTGTAAATGTTAAAGTAGATGATGCAGTTGATGTTATTGCAAGTCCATTAATTGATGTAGCTGTAGCTGCTCCTAGAACGGGTGCTGTTAATGTTGGACTTGTTAATGTTTTATTTTGTAGTGTCTGTGTATCAGAAACGTTTACAATATCTTTTTGTAAAGATCCATCATTAGTTCTCCATACAGATCCTGATTCATACCACTCTAATCTCTGATAAGAAGTTACGTTTCCACCAGCATCTGTAGTTCTATTAATTTGAATACCACCATCAGCACCAGGAAGACTATTTCCTTTTCTTAATTCAATAATACTATCTTCTACTACTAAAGTAGATACCTCAAGAATAGTTTGTGTTCCAGTTACTAATAAATCTCCACCAATAGTTACAGTAGATCCATCATCTTGAATAATACTATTAGCAAGCTGAATATTACCTGTACCTCCGTCCCACTTCAATACAGTGTTATCAACTAAGTTAGTATTATTTTTAAGGGAAATATTTCCTCCACTGTATAGAATACCACCATCTCCTGTAATAGCAGCACCACTGTCAGTGTTAACTGAACTAATCTCAATTGTAGTAACACCACCAGCAGAAGACTGAGTAATTGATGAAGCACCTGCAGCAGTAAATTTAAAATCTCCTGCCAAAACAGCATTGGAACCTGAAGCAAGTCTGGTTATAGTATTTGTATCTGTACTGTCTACTGTAATTGTAGATCCAGTTTGAGATATTGAAGAATTTGTTCCACCAACTAATGTGAGATCACCAGAAGTAAAGGCACCAGTTGTGCCACCCTTAAGTCTAGTGACAGTATCAGTAGATTCAATTGTTAGAGTAGGTGTATTTGGAGGACTTGCTAAAGTACCTTGGGTAATAGTAGTGGCACCACCATCAATAAAAGTAATATCACCAGCTGCATATGCTCCTCCAGTACCACCTCTTACTCTAGTAATAGTGTCAGTATCAGTTGCATTAACAGTAATAGTTCTAGTAGCTGCATCCTGAGAGACAGTTGCTGCTCCAGTGGCAGCAATAATCATTGCTCCAGATTGTGCAGTACCACCAGTCTGTGCTGCTATTGTGGTAACAGTATCAGTATCAATATAATTAGAAACAAATGTTAACTCATCACCTGTTCTATTGATCGTCATGTTAGATCCAGCGATCAATTTAATATCATCATCAACAGATGCAGAATCAGTTAAACGAATAATTTTTTCAGAAGCAATAGCTCCATCTTGTGCGGAAATACTATATGTTGTATTGTTATCTGGTGTAGTTACACTACCACCAAGAGGAATACTAACACCGTTAACATTAATTCCAGAGTTTAGTAGTGCAGTATTCGGTAAGTTCTCAATAATATTAACAGTACCAGATACAGTACAATTTTGTAATGTTTTATTAGTGACTGTTTGAGTTGCAGTCAAATAAACATCACCAGGATTTCCCCAGAAAACTGTCGTACCATTACTGGTCAAATATTTATTATTACCATCATCACCACTAATAATGATACCATTACCAGTGAGGTCTAAGTTGTCACCCGACACCAGTTCTTCAATCTTTTTTGATACAGAGTTGACAATTAAAGGAAAACGATCAGCCATTTACTTCCCAGTGGATACTAGTGCTCAGGTTTATTTATGCCGCAATAGATTATTCATCTGCGGTACGTGTTGATGGGAACTGTCTTTCATCTCCAGGCCAGATAATTCTCACTGCACCACCTTGCAATGAAGAATCTGGAACAGAAGAACCTATACCACCTGAACCACCACCATACTGACCACCATAATAAACCTCATAACTATTGTTAGGCTTAGGAGTATTTCCAATTCCTCCACCAGATCCTCCTTGACCAAATTGATTTCCTTTAGGACCATATACTCCAGCTGCTCCATCACCTCCAATTTCACCAAAAATACCAGTTCCACCGCCACCACCAGGCCAACATCCATAAGCACTATTATCATTTGTTGGAGTACCTCCACCTCCTCCACCACCAGCTCCTCCTGTTGGTGCTGGTTCACCGCTGGAACGATTAGCATTAGATGGATCCGAACAGTCTCCCTTACCAGCATTACCACCATCACCAGAATATCCACCAGCTCCACCGCCAGCACCCCTGTGATAAAGTGATGGTGTACCTGCATTAGAATCTTGACTTGCTAATCCACCTCTACCACCACCATCATAAACTGATCCAGCTGGTCCTATTGGTCTTTGTGTAGTTGCAGCAGATCCAGAATATCCACCAATTCCACCATGAGCAACACAATTAAAAGCACCACTATTTTGTGCATCAAAACTATATGGAGCTTCATAATTTTGTGAATTTGTTGCTCCTACATCAATCGTATATGTAGTACCTGGCGTTACAGTAATATTATTTTTATATGCCAATGAGCCACCACTACCACCGTATGCACCACCAGCTCCACCAGCACCTATACAAACTACAGATACAGATGTTACTCCAACAGGGCATTCCCAACTATATGTTCCTGGTGTAGTGAATGCTACTTGTCCTGCAGAACCGCCTCCACCGCCTCCACCTCCTCCAGCTGGAGCTGGAGCTTGTCTATTGAATGTTGAAACTCTAGGAAATGTAAGTCCATTAGTTCTATTACCTACCTGCTCAGAAATCATTCCTGTCACACCTGCTCTAGGATTTTTAGCATGTAGATATACATTAGGACTATCTTTACTACAACTATTATCATCAAACAATCCACCATTAGCATCAAAAGTCATATCACCATAGATGCTATGATCTGTTAGATATTTTTTGGCAACTGATTGTGTAAATCTCTCCTTACCAGTAGCTAAACATGCTAGTACACCTGCCACTTGTGGTGATGCCATACTAGTTCCACTAATAGGCCAGAAATAGTTTGGTGCTCCACCATACTTAGTATCAGCAATTCCAGAACTATCATATGCAGAAAGAATACTACTTCCTGGTGCAAATACATCAATATTAGGACCGAAATTTGAGAAGGTTGATCTCCTAAAGTTATGATGAGTACCTATAGATCCAACACAGATTGTATTTTTAGAATTGCCTGGTGATGATCCTCTATTATAATAAATCCATCCAAACCCTAAAATTGTTACTGAATTATAGTAATCAGGATCACCATCAGAAACACAATGAAAATTATTATTACCTGCTGCTGCAACAATGATAACACCTTCTTCAATAGCATCCTCAACATCAGCATTGATTGCTGCATAGTCAGAATTCATTTTCATTTTATTAGGTGCAAACCCAAAGTCTGCTTCTAATCCTGCCCATGTCCATCCAGAAGGATTAGGATTATTTTGATCATATACTATTCCTCTATAATTTACCTGCACAATATCAGCAAGATCAAAATTTGCTTTCTCTAATATGGTATCAAATCTATATCCATAACTCCAACTATGATTTGTAATGGTTGGGTTCTTAATACCAGTATCAGGATTGACTGCCTTGTTTCTATGGAAAGCTCTCAAGTAATCAAAGATTAATAGATCTGGTACAGGTGTTCCTGTGTTTGCAACATTACCAAGGACTTGCATACTATAAATGTTTGCTTCTCTTGCCCATCCATAGTGTTGTCCTGCTACTGTTCCAGCAACGTGTGTACCATGACTCTCTGTGTTAGTAGCATTATCAAAATAGTTTGGGTATGGTGCTGATGGTAATGTCTGACCATCATCATCAATAGTTCCAACAAGAGTATTCAGTTCAGTATACCAATCATACTGTTTGAATCTGGATGTATTTGAAGTAGGACTAAACCATTCCTCACAATCAATTGATACTGGATCATCACAGATCACTACATCAACGTGCTTGCCATCATTAAAAATATCTATATTCTCAACTTTCTGTTCATAAGTTCCACCACCACTTATTTCACCGAATGCACCTTTACCCCTAGTAACTGAGTCTACACCAGCACAGTGAACATGCCCCCACTGTCTATCAGTGGATGCTACAGTTGCTGGACCTGATGTATCAGTCTTCCAAAAATTTGCATTAATATTATATTCATTATAATTGATTGCATCCCTACCCATTACCATACCAAGTTCTTCTGGTGGTAACTGTACATCCCACACCCTAGGGTCTTGACGTAATTTCTCTGCCTGCTTTTCGGTCATTTTGTAATGCGTGTTCCTACTCATAGGACGCTTCATTACTAAATGATAGTCACCCATCTCATTGTAAAACTGCTCTAGATCCTCGTGTTTATAGAGCGTTACGATGTAGACTTTATCTTCCATATCAAGCCTCTATTGGAACGAAGTTAAGACCTACTGCTATATTTGCTGTAGATCCACTTTTGTTTACAATCTTAGCATATGTTGTTGCTACAGATCCAGAGTTAAAACAAATAGTACCAGGTGTAATCATTTGAACCATTGCACCTGTAGTAATTACCTCAGCAAGAACACCAGAACCAGGAGTAGGATCAGTTGTCTCTAATCTACTTGCATCATTAGTTCTACTAGTAGTATCAGTGTAAAGAGTTACCCATGCAGCATGTGATGTTTCAATACTATACAAAGCAAATCCTTTTGCAGTTGAAATAGAAACATTTGCTGCAGTATTATTAGCAATAGACTGTGTTACGTTTGCTGTTTGCCTTGATTGCAATCCAGCTGTAGCTGTCCATGTAACACCACCTGATCCATCACTGGTCAATACATCATTGGCAGTTCCGTTAGTGGTAGGGAATGTAAGACCACCAGCAGTCAACGCTCCCGTTATGGTAACTCCATTGGTAGTTGTTTCTAATTTTTTACCGCCCGTTGTTGGTGATCCCCAATACAGTTCAACACTTAGAGCATCACCATTTGTAACACCATTTTCTAAAACTTTAATAGCATCATAACTATCAACCTGAAGGTAGATATTGTCAGCAGTTTGTAGTGTAATATTTGAACCAGCAGATTGAGATGATATGAATAAAGGTGTATTATATGAAACAATTTCTGCTTGAGTTGAAGTAGTTTGTATCCTAAGATTATTATAACTAATACCATTTCCTAACTCTATTTTAGCAGAGCTAGCACCAATACCATTACATTTAAACCAAAGTGTATGACTACTATCAATGTAATGAATTTTTGGTGCTCCAGTTGCTCCCGCATAATCTCCAATGAATATGTCTGATCCTACGGCAGCATTACCTCTATCAACTACAGATTGTAATGTATCTGATTCTGCCTGTGGTGGAGTATAACTAAAAACACCAGTGGCACTGCTGTATGAAAGAGCTGGTGTTCCAGCAGCGTTAGTAGTGACACTGAACAAAGTTCTATCAGTTGCACTAGCACCTGCACCTGCTGCTTCCCATGACGATCCATTCCACGAGTAAGTAATACCCGCTACCGTATAAGTATACGAACCGTCAGTTGGTTGTCCTCCTGTTGAGGGAAAATTTATTGCCATTGTTTATTCCTATGCGTCTGTGATTGCTAGTATAGCTGTTTTAAATGCTTCATAATCAGCGGAAGCAGTCAATGCATCCTTCAACTTAGAAAGAGGTATCAAGTAACTTGCTGCCTGAGCAGATCCTCCTGCATCATGTTGTGCAACCTTAAGGAAAGATCCCTCAAAGTAAAGAGTATTGTCTGATAAGAACAAGTGTCTTACCTTCTTCTCTGCACTACCTATATCATACTGTTCATGATCATTAGGTAATAGATGACCTGCAGATGTAAATCTCCAACGAAGTGCTGAAGTAGTTCCATTATCAGTCTGGAATTCAATAGCATTAGCATTAGTATCAGATGTAATGTTTATACCATTAGTTCCATTGGTAGTGGTCTGACTCAAAGCATTTGGATCTGCCAAAGGAGGAGACGTATCAACCCACTGAGAACTATCAACATCTGTATAGTATACCTTTAGACGACCAGTGTCACTCTCCCACCACAAATCACCAGCACTAGGAGTACCAGCAGGAATAGTATCACTAATAGTTACATTAGCACCACCTCCTCCACCAGAATGAGTAGACCACGTTGCATTTCCTGCACCATCAGTGGTAAGGACTTGACCTGAAGTGCCATTGACTGCTGGATAAGTGATACCACCAGCAGTTAATGTACCAGTGAATAAAGCGTTACCATTAGATCCATCAATCTGTGCTCTCCATACGTTAGTAGCAAGGTTACCAATATTAAGTCCAACACCATCAGCAGTATTGATTCCAACACCAGCAGTAGAATTTAAACTAATAGCATAAGCTCCATTATTCTGTACATCAAACCTACCAGGTAAACCAGTAGCACCAGTTAGGGTAATGTTTTTATTTGTACTAGAACCTCTTCCAACTACATCATCAAGTGTAGATGTTTCACTATAAGAACTGATATAGGTAGGTGTAAATTTAGTCCAGTTACTACCATCATATTGTAAGAGATCACCGTTAGATGCACCAGTAATATTGACATCAGTATGATTAGAAACTGGACCATACCCAGTAACATATCCAGCAACTGAATGGTCACCCCATCCATATGCAGTGTCCCAGTTTGCAGTGCTTAAGTTTGCTGTCTGAGCATAACCAGTAAGATTTGGTGGTGTGTATGTAAATATACCACTAATATTACTGTAAGTTAATGCTCCACCACCTGTTGCAGCTGCAGTTGTAACTGACAGATCCGATAATGCTATACCTACTCCACCACCAACACCTCCAGCAGCAATCCAATTGGTACCATCCCACTTAAGAAATTGTCCTGGATTAGGAGCAGGTAAACTTACATCTCCTATATCCTCAAGATTAGAAGATCCTAAACCTGGTAAGTATCCAGCACCAGAGTGATCACCCCAACCGTATGCTGTATCCCAGTTACCAATTTTTGTAGTGGTTACACCTGCTGCAGCAGATGCAGAATATACTGGATCAGTCTCAGTAAATGATGTTAAATATCCAGCAGATCCATGGTTACCCCATCCATATGCAGTGTCCCAATTAGAAATTTTAGCAGTAGTTACACCAGCAGCATCACCAAGTGATGTTAAGTAACTAGAAAGATTTGGTGGTGTATATGTAAACTCACCATTAGTAGAGTTATAAGATAATGCAGCAGTACCTACTATAGTAGTTGTTACACTAGGTTGCTTTGGAACTATTGGTTTATTTAAAATAACAGAAGGACCACTAGTAGCATTCCAATCAGAATTTATTTGTGCTGCGGGAATACTAGGTTTATTTGTTAGACTATCATAGTCTCCATCAAAAGTATCAACCCATTGAATTGTTGTACCAGTTGAACTTAAAACCTGACCAGAAGTTCCTGCTACACCAGCGGCTTGAATGGGTTTACCAGCAGGGATTGTGAGACCTTCTTTGATCTCAATAGGATTATCATCCCCATAATTAGCGATCTGGTTCGCAAGAATTTTTGACATACTTCCAGTCCTGAAGACAATTTTACTAAGCTAGAAGTATTTATTAAACATAAAAAAAGGAGGTGTTAAACCTCCTTTTCTAAATTAAGTGAAAGTGATCGTGTCATCACTATTAGTATTGATACTAATATCTCCCAGATCTAGATCTGCCATATAGTCAGTATCTACATTGAACTGACCAGCAGTACCAAAATTAATAACATTATCCATACGGTCTAGATCACCACCAGGACGATTAAACTCAATAGGATATGTTTTTGGATTAACTTTTTTATTCAAGTCACCAACTGCTTGGTAACTAGCAAACAAGTCAGCAATCCACTGATCTTCACCCTCTGCAAGAGCGTTAATCAATGCTTGACGAAGTGCTTCTTCAGCAGCTTGAACTTGTGATTTTACGCTCATAGTAACCTCTATGTATTTACGATTTGATTATGAAGCATCATCGTGATTGTGAAATGAATTATACCACTCATCATCACTCATGTGCTCGGTTGAAGGATCCAGATCTTTGGCTGGAACAGCAGCAACTGCTCCACCATCTGGCTTCCTAATAATGAACTGCTTACCTGACTCAATAAGATCCATATACTTATCATAGTTACTTTCAAACTCTTCTAATGTTACTTCATTCATAATTGACAACAAATTTGTTCTCTTTGCATATGTTTGATAGATTCTTGACACCCACCTAAATGAATATCATTAAGAGTCAGTTGTGGAAAGGTTGATCCCTCTCCAAACTTATCATAAAATTCTTCCCTTGTAAAATCACGATCCAATTCATATGTCATGTGTTGAACTTCTTCCAACTCCATAACTTGTTTTATTTTTTCGCAATAAGGACAACCAGATCTTGAATAGATTATAATCATGCTTTTAAATTTTTAAAAT
>Ga0208749_1000290_pt1 | contig 12676 bp, 10 predicted proteins | sample Knorr_S15_td_DCM_FD_185601 | JGI IMG/M metagenome (GOLD analysis project Ga0208749, IMG submission 185601) | Marine microbial communities from Southern Atlantic Ocean transect - Knorr_S15_td_DCM_ad_63m_LV_B (SPAdes) (version 2) | ecosystem: Environmental > Aquatic > Marine > Oceanic | place... | reverse complement strand
TAATCCGGCAAGAGAAAGGTCAATGAATGAATTTACTAAAGCAAATGTACCAGTAATTATTGAAAAGGACCTAACAAAAATCTGGAATATTATTTTCTCGGAAGACTTCCCAAATGATGTTTAAGCAAATGGTATTGATGCGGAGGCATGGGTATGCAAGTTAATCACAGTCAAAATACAGGGTTTAGGCTGGAAACCTAGCATTCTCTGATAATCAGTCTGGTCTTGCCATGTAGAACTGTGAACAATTGTTGTACCTTTATGATCTCCAACGAATTGCCCATGTACATGACCAGTAACAAAAATATCAGGTATAGTTCCAATTACCATACTATCTTCAGGCTCAGGAGATAGCGGAGTTTTCCCTCCCCACGAAGGAGCCAAGTGCCTTCTTTCAAGCATTGAACGCATGGCCATTTCAGGTTTTGCATAAGTTACAGACCTGAGACCTGCAACAAAGTCGTCTATACTTTTCCCATGATATGAAAGAATTCTTACTCCATGGAGGCTAAAGTCGCAAGGATTGCCCACAAAAACCGTATCGGAGTAGTCTTGTTGAACCTCGGGGTCAAGTGCAGGTTGAGGTTCTGCAGGACGAACTGCATCGTGATTTCCTGGGAGAATTATGACATCTACCCAATCAGGTAGATCACTTAGAAGCATAGCAAGTGCTCCATATTGCTTGAATAAATCAGTTATTGCCAAGTGCCTGTCCTGACCAGGATAAATCCCTACACCATCAACACCGTCTCCGCTTAATACGAAATATTTGATATTCTTAGCTAAAGGGTCATTTTTGAACCAATTAATCATTTTCTCCCATTGAGGCTCAAGAAATGTTTTACTACCTACATGAACATCGGAGAGGAAGGCCGCAGATACAGATTCATCGACACTGGCAGCATTCTTTGCTCTACGAGGCAAAGGTGGCAAGTGAATATTTGAAATGATGAATAAGTCTGTTCTGTCACCAATAAAGAATCCACTCACACCGACTACATCATCATTCATCAATCCATCAAGAGCAGCGTGTAATGGATTAGCCCCTGAAGGAGGTTTCAGTAGACATTGAATCTGAGTTGTTTCATCTTCTAATAGAAACATCAGATTGCCTGATTTTGCCCAACGAGGCTCACTAACTAGGCCGACTATTGTAATTTCATATTCATTAGAGGAATAACGTTGACGATTTCTATAAGCCTCAGCATTGGAAATAGGCCTTCGTGGTAATGAACGCCCCTCAATCATTAAATTCCGGATTTGACTTAGTCTACTATTGAAAAATGACTTAATATCAGATAATTTTCCTTCAGTAACTGAATTTCCAGTGATATCAAAATGCACCTCAATTTCCGAATCTATATCTTTGGCTAACATTGGAAAATCTTCAAGACTGTATTGAGCTAGCCCATGAGGCCTAGGAGCAGGTGATATTTCATTGCTAGAAATGGGGGCAATGACTCTGCCAATTGGTGAGGGATTATCAGGAGCAGGAAGGGTAGCCTGTGACTTCTTTGTCGAGTTTGCTGATTCTTCAGAAATCACTTCATCGATTGAAACTAAAGACAATAATTGATCTATTGATTGAGTTGTAAGGAACTTTACATTTGAAGAGTTTGCTGCTTCAATCAAGGGATTAATGTCTACTAATTGCTCAATTTTATTCTTGGCATCTAGCCCCATGACAAGAAGTCCAGCAGCAGTCAACATTTTCTGCTGTTGCGCCCAATCGTCGGATGCCATACAACTCACGTCAGGTACGTACGCTCATGATAATATCGCTGCAAGAGAGTCATTCATCCCAATCTGTCAGAGATGCTAAATCTACCTTTTGTATTTCTTCTGCTACTGTAGTATCTTCAACTTCCCAAGTCATACTACCCTCCCACTGTTCGGAAGAAGGATCTAGCCGAGATATATCTGATTCGGATTCATCTATTTCATCAATATTTTCGGAAATATTCGCTTGCTCTTCTAATCTATCTAATGTTTCTAGAGCCAGTCTAAGAGCAAAGACTGCAAACGAACGTTTATTGTCCAACCTATCGTTTTCACCAAAATCCATTCTTCGTACAAGAAAATAGTCTTGAGCAATGACAGCAACATGCACTCTACCAACTTCCTTTTCTGAAGTAGATCCTCCGGGGCCTGCGATTCCAGTAATTGCAATAGCTACATCAGATCCTGATTGATATCTAGCACCTTTAGCCATTTGAACCGCTACTTCATGAGATACCGCTCCTGCCTCGCCTTCATCAAATGCAGATTTTTGTACCCCTAACTCTCTCATCTTTGCTTCATTAGAATAAACTACCCATCCTTGATTAAACCACTGAGTAGCGCCAGAAATATCGGTGATTAATGAAGCAAGTAAGCCACCAGTACAGGATTCTGCTGTAGATACAGTCCAACCCTTCTTCCTAAGGCGTCTAGTCATCCGAGATGCTAGTCCCGCGGTCTCTTCTACCACATGTACCCCTAGTGGTAATCCTTCTTGACTGTTTACACTTAATCTTGAAGATTATAGTGGTGGGCCCGGCAGGAATTGAACCTGCGATCTTCGCTTTGTAAGAGCAACGTCATAACCCCTAGACCACGGGCCCCAAATGAGAGTCGGGTGGCGTCGCATTCAAATCATTGGCGGTCAAAGCATCTGTTAGAGAGTGCTTGTTTGAAGGATATTGATGAACTAATTATTCGACTGGAAAAAAATGGTTTTCCAATAGATAAAGAACTTAAATATGCCCTAAAAAAGGTCAATATTCAACATTTTCTAAAAACAGAATGTGAACAATTCTTTTTAGATAACCCTGCTGAATTCATGAAAACGAGTAAGGGAATTAGAAAAAATATTTCTGCACCACATATGTTAGTAATTTTATTACATCATTTAGAAATAAAAAAGGGACAAAAAGTTCTATTGATTGGATCAAAAGGTGGATACCTAACGGCGATTTTAGACAATCTTCTGGGCGAAGAAGGAATTATTACTTTAATAGAGCCACATAATGAGGTTCTTGAGCATACAAGAAGAGTCTTAGAAAACTATGATTCGAAAGGTATTATTCGTGTTCTTTCAGTAACCGATTTTGATTACTATGAAGATTCTGGGAAAGAATTTGATAGAGTTCTAATTACAGGAGCAGTTAGAGAAATTCCTGATTTCCTTAATTTCAACTCACAAGAAGGTTCATTCATATTAGGGCCATTTGGGGGAAATATTCAACAAAGACTTTTGAAAAAAGAAAAACAATCTGGAGAATGGTTAGATACGGACTTGGGAGGAGTAGTTTTTTCCCCCATGGATACAAAAATTTCAGAACGAAGTCCATTGAACCCAATTGTTCTAGCAGAGGGACTTGAAGACTCATTTACATTAATATCAGAGATGATAGAAATTGATGAAGAAATTTTTCAAGGAGTTGAACAACTAATACAATCTTTGAGAGAACTGCCAAGAGATATTCCAACTATTGATGAAGATTCCTCGGATGAAGAAATTATGGAAAATCCTGTAATGGACCTAATGATGTCAGAAATGGAAAGATTGGCTCCAATATGGCCAATTATTGAGCATTTTATGTCAATTGAACTTGTAAATATCTTCAACTCGGAAGATGAAAACTCATTCACGGGCGGAGGGCATGAAGACCTAGTGCCCTGAATAGGAGTATTCTTGCACTAATGGCTAGTGCGAGTAATGTGATTAGAGCGACTATACGCCAGTTGAACAATAAAGACGTTCGATTACGGAGAAGGGCTGTAAGGAAGTTGTTTGAACTAGACGACCCAGCTGCAATCGATGCTTTCATACCTCTTCTGAAAGAAAATGATGAATGGTTTAGAGAGAAGGCATTAATGGCAATACAAAGATGGGCCTCAATGAAAGATCTTGATTTAGCAGAGAAACTGTCGAAATCAAAAAAACCAGAAGAAAGAATACTAGCTTGTAGAATCGCACCCAGGGTTGGTAAATCAAGTGAATCAATATTGAGAAGAATGTTGGATGATGAAAATAATCTAGTTAAACAAAATGCATGGAAAAATATTCTAAATATAAATGAAGATTTTATTGAAGATGCATTAGAAAATGAGGATGTCGGAATTAAAGTATTAGCTATTGAAAGAATACATCTAATGAACGAAATAAATAATGAGATTATCAAAAAAATATTAGATGATGATTCTACTAGAATAAGAAAAAAAGGAATTAATTTACTAAAATCTAAACCTGAGATATATTCTTCCGGAGAATTTGATGAAATTATTATTAAAATTGTAGAAAAGGATGAGGATATTCAGATTCACGCACTAATAATGTTAATTGAATTAGGGGGGGAAAACGAACTATTCAATCAGAAAATACCGATTTGGTTGGAAAATGAGGACCCAGAGATGATTAAATTAATAGTGCAGTCAATAGAGAATAAAGATTGGAAAGAAATCGATTGGATAATTAATAAAATTATGAATTCATCGAATGATAAACTAATTTCTAGAATCCTAAGAAGGAAAAGATCAATTGAGGCTGATAAATATCGAAAAGATATTCTTCTCGATGAGAAGAGAGATTTAGTATTAAGATCTAGAATTATAGAAGATTTATTTGGTAAAAAGCAAGATGAAGAAATAAAAAAAATCATATTAGAATTAGAAAATAATGAAAACGATTCTATTTCTAAAACTGCTAAAATGTATAGAGAAAGTATCTCATGACCCTAGACGGCAGGCTGCATTAATCTGGAAAGTGGAACGGCTATTGGTGGAAGATGATCTGATAATCGATGCCTACTGGTTTTAGGGGACAATAGATTACCCGATAATGCGGCTTCGATTACTTCTTCCTTGGTAATTGAATCCCTACCACAATTGGGCCAAACATCTAATTCGATTAAGTCATCTTCGAGATAATTAATAAAAACGCATGGAACACAACTTAATTCTAGCCTCATTGCTACATGAAATCTATGATGCCCATCTAATATCGTCCCAGTGGATTTATCAATCAATAACGGCTTTGTGTAAGCATTCCATCTATGAGTCATTTTTTCAAGTTGATCAACTTTTTTAGGCAGAATTTCTTCATGTGGCCTGAGAATTTCTATTGGGACCAACTCAACCTTCATGAAGGTCGGAGAAGCATATTGTTGTTAGTTTTGATGCCGAAGATATGATGTCTAGTTGTATTTACGCAGATACATGGTTGACACTGAGCAGCACCTCACGCCAGAGGATAATTTAGTCTTAAATCAACTAAGGGAACATGGTGAGGCTTGGATTGTTGGAGGCTGGGTAAGAGACATTCTACTAATGAGTAACTCAAAATCTGACCTTGACATTGCTACAACACTTTTACCTAAAGAAGTAATAGAAATTTTTCCAAAAACAATTCCGGTAGGGGAAGAATTTGGGACAGTAATGGTTAGGTTAGAGGGAGACTCCGAGAAAAAATGGGAAGTAACAACACTTCGTAAAGATGGAAGTTATGGAGATGGAAGAAGACCAGATAATGTCTCATTTGGAACTAACATTATGGATGATCTGGCACGAAGAGATTTCACAATAAATGCTATGGCAATAGATGTAGATGGTAACTTAATAGATATATTTGGAGGAGAAAATGATTTACGTCTCAACATAGTTAAAGCAGTGGGTGAGGCTGAAAAAAGGATTGCAGAGGATGGTTTGAGGATATTGCGTGCTTTCAGATTCTTAGATTTAGAAAAAAATAACCTAAGAGCCCTAGATACTGAACTAGAAAAAGCAATTAAAGAAAATATAGATATGTTAGATAAAGTATCTAGAGAACGAATTACAGATGAGATTAGAAAGATTTTAGCTAGCAATAATCCATATGGTATATTAATGAAAATGCAAGAATTAGGTGTTTTGAGTAATATAATGGATGATTTGAACATCGAAATCAAAGATTTAGGATTAGTACAGCCAATGGTTATTTTAGCAAGATTATTGAAAAATAATAACTTCGATGGAGAACATTTATCTGAAATTTTAAAGAGAATACTTAAATTATCTAAAAAAGAAATTAGGAAAATATCTTTCTTGCACGAAAATAGAAATTTAAAATTTGATAATAGTATAAGCAGTATCAGAAGATTTCAAGTATTGCTCACAGAAGAGCAGAAGTTGGCAATATTACAATATCATAATGAGGAAGATTTTAACGAAAAATACCATAATAGGAGTGATGATATCAACATACGGCCAATTCTTGATGGGACAAAAATCTCTGAAATTACGGGAATAAAACCAAGTCGAAAACTTGGTTTGCTGAAAGATTGGTTATTTAGGATACAAATCGAAGAAAACATAAATCAAGAAAATAAAATGATTGAAATTCTACATGATATTGATTGGAATGATTCAGATTTCGAATCATGGCCAAAATTATCGTGGCCTTAATCAAAGTTCATTAAGATACTCAATATATTCATTTTCATCTAAATATTGATCATCATCAAAACTGTCCAATGGTTGTACGATTACACACCAACCATCAGCATATGCATCATCATTAACAAGATCTGGATTGTCTTCTACATCACCATTTAGAGAAACTATTTTACAAGGGAATGGGGCATTGAGTAGTAATTTCTCATATTCTGTGGTAACAGTGATCAATAAATCATCAAAACCTAATTCATCACCAGCGGTCATTGGTGTTGGTGCATCATCATCTTGAGAGACTTCTCCATCCTCATCATCCGAGCCTTCTATTTTAAACTCAGAATCATCCTCAGGTTTTGTTAAAATAACTCTGATGATATCTCCATGTTCAGCTCTTATGAACTCGCTCAGTCCTATCTTTACCTGGGAGTCTTCCTTCTTTTCGTCTAATACTTGTAACCAAAGATGTTCCAGAGTATACTTACGCCCTTGTGCTACACTAAATTCAACATAATCGCTGTCGGCCATACTAATTCTCGACCTGCGCCCAACTGACAACCGTTTTGAATTGTTCGATTCGGACAAGTTGTTACATTTGCCATTACGAGACATTAACAATACCATTCTCTTCGGGGGGTATGGTGAGATAATGGAGTTCATGGAAACAGAAGAACAAAGTATGATTCGAGAGATGGTTCGTAGCTTTGCTGAAGAGGTATTAGCACCTACTTGTTTAGAAAGAGACAGGACTGCTACTCCGCCATTAGATGAATGGCAGAAATTCTGTGAATATGGTTTGCAGGGCATCACAATTCCAGAGAAATATGGCGGAAGCCCTGTAGATGATATTTCTGAAACAATTATTATTGAAGAGCTTGCAAGAGTTGACCCGTCGTTTGCAGTAATGTACTGTGTACATGTAGGGTTGTGCGCAAAAACAATTGAAATACATGGAAATGATGAACAGAAAGAAAAATATCTAACAAGACTTGCAGGAAATGAGATTGGAGCATATTCTCTTTCTGAAGCAGGAGCTGGAACTGATGCAGCCGCAATGGTTTGTAAAGCTAAAAGGTCAGACGATGGAAAACATTACATCATCAATGGGGAAAAAATGTGGGTTACAAATGGCAAGAGTGCGGATATTTACGTACTTTTTGCTAAAGACGTAGATCATCCGGATTTTGGTGTCAAGAAACACGGGGGCACGACTGCATTTATTGTTGATTCATCGATGGAAGGTTTCAGTGTTGGTAAGAAAGAAGAAAAATTAGGGATTAGGTCCTCAGATACATGCGTATTACTTCTTGAAGATTGTAAAGTTCCTGTTGAAAATGTCTTGAAAGGAGTGGGGGAAGGTTTTCCTATAGCAATGAATGCACTGGATAATTCTAGAATTGGAATCGCTGCTCAGGCATTAGGAATTGCTCAAGGAGCTTTTGAATCAGCGTTGAATTATTCTCATGAAAGACAGGCATTTGGTAAACCAATTGCACATCATCAAAGTATTGGAAATTATCTTGCAGACATGGCTACACAAATTGAAGCCGCCAGAATGATGGTTTACAAAGCAGCTTGGGCTAAACAAAGACATTATGAAAATGATGGGCAAAGACATACAAAGGAGGCGAGTATGGCTAAACTATTTGCAGGAGATACTGCTATGTGGGTATCTGAAAGAGCTGTACAAATACTTGGAGGATATGGTTATACAACGGATTTTCCAGTCGAGAGATTTTTCAGAGACGCAAAAATTACTCAAATATATGAAGGGACTCAAGAAGTTCAGAGAATTGTAATCAACAGGGCAATTAAGCCTTAATTATTCGAACCAAGAATATTTTCTTTGGCCTTCTAGAACATCATCTCCGCCTACTGATATCAAGGCAAATTCATTTTCAGGAGATAAAATAGATTTTCTTGCAGTTCCTCGATGAAGTGACTCATATATTTCTTTGTCAATAGGGTGTCTTTCCTCAAGTCTTCCAAATAGATTGAACCTTTCTGCAATTTGTTTCCATTCTGGTTGGATTATACCCTCGAAAACTTTTGCTTTAGCGCCTGAACCATAACCACACAAACCAATACGTTCACCGACCATTTCTTCATTTTCTAAATGATCAGATTCGATTGTCGACATTAGAGCTAAGAATATCGAACCAGTATATTGATTTCCAACAAGGCTTGATGCCCTCTGTGCTTTCTCAATTCTAGCATCGACAAAATCCTTGAACAAAGAGGTTTTAGATATTAAACGACGATAATGGTCGTTTGCTTTCTCAAACTCCTCATAGTCCTCGAAATCTTCAGGTAAAGGTTCTTCACCAATTTCTTCGATAATTTCATTCCACAGAGATAAATGCCTTCTATCATGCCTAAAAACATCCGGAAACATTCTTTTTCCTTGGAAAGCATATGGTAAATGTACAATTATTCTTTTCCACTGTTCTGTCAAAATATCGTCATTATCTGGATTATATCTGCCAGAGCGGATTGCTTCAATTCTAAAATTAATAAATGCTTGTTTCACTGACTCCGAATAACAACGATTCGAAAACTGCCCATCAAAAACAGGCGTGTCTTTATGAATTTTCAAAGTCTTAGATTCGAAAAGTATATTGTCTTTAAGTGATGAAAAGGGCAGCACGTCGAGGATTTTTTCTACTAATCCTGATTTTCTAGGCTTTTCACCTGCTTCTTCCGCCAAGTCTAGAACGTTTTCAACCACCGTTTTCATATCTACTTCTCTCCTAGGTTTGAAAAAGTCATGAACAGGCATTGTTGAGACACCCCAATTATCTGGGATTACAATTAATCGAGGATTATGCCGTATCAAAATCGCACCTCCTCCAGCTCCTTGAGTATATTCTCCAGAAGATTCAAGATCATACTTTGCATTATCTGCGAAAACAACTATTCCAATTCGATCTTGGGATTCGCCACCTCTAGCAACCCAATCTAATGTATTGTGCATAGCATCGACTGCCCCTATGCAAGCAAAAGTCAAATCTACAACGTCACAATGCCTGAAACAATCGTCTCCAAATTGTTTTTGATATCTCTGCTCTAACATATCCATAATGTAAGTTGCAGTAGGCTTAGCACCATCTAGAGCTGATTCTGTACCTAGATAAATTCTTCCGATATTATTAGGATCTAGATTATTTCGATCTATTAATCGTGCACAAGCATTAGCACCCATAGTCGCTGTATCTTCATGTACATCAGGGATAGCCATTGCTTTGAGCCCAAGTCCACGATTTAGTTTACCAAAATCTGCACCACGGAACTCAGCAAAATCTTCCATACCAAAGTATAGTTTAGGAAAATGTATAGCTATATCGTCAATTCCTACCTCTGTCATAGCAATCCTTCCAAGCCTCGCGCAAAGCAAGGGGGTTATGATATCTACTATAGAATTAGGTTGAACCTACCGATTATTAAAACGCTTCACTGCGAGCCGGTGATTTTATTCATATTATCTAATAACTCACTATTATCTGAAAAATGTTCAGAAATCGGGTTTAACACCTCGGCCAATCCTCTAGCCACAGCCATTTTAGCATCAAAAGGATGTACATCTCCTTTGTTTATTGCTAAAACAAGTTCTTCAATGCTCTCCCATGACGAAGGTGAACCAAATTCTGGTTTAGGTTCAATATCTAATTTGCCAAGTCTAGGAAGCAGAATATATCGAATGATTTCATAAACTGCGGAATTATCATTACCTATTTCGAGGAATGCTTTACGTAATTTTTTCTCTAGTTTCTTTGAGTTGTCGTGTAATAAGATAGCATTATTAGGATCGGATTTAGACATTTTATGATCATAAGAGTCCATCCTCCCACTGACACCTTTTAGACCGGATAACATAGGTGTGTGGATACAAGTAGCTTTGACCCATTTGTTCCTATCTGCAACTTCTCTCATGTACATGTGAGCTTTTCTTTGGTCCATGCCTCCAAGTGCTATGTCAATTTGTAACTCAAAGATATCGGCCGCTTGTAATGCAGGGTAGAAAAATGCCGACAAATCGTGATCAGAAGAATCTTCATCTCTACCCATAATGCTGAATGTTCTCCTGACACGAGATAAGCTCATATTTTTGGAACATCTCAAAACTCTTTCCCAATATTTTCCTGAATCCATCATTTCAGATGCTCGGATAAATCTCAGTTGCCCAGGACCTTCTCCTTCTTCTGGAAAATTAAGTAGTACTCTGAAAACTTCAGACATATAATCAGCAGCAAGAGAGATTTTTTCCATATCTCTTGAGAACTTATCGTTTACCCATGCGTGCCAATCGGCCAACAAAACAGTAACATTGACATCCTCTGAAAGTAAATTATCGATAGTTTCTGCTAAAACCATCCAACCAAGATGAGCCTTTCCACTAGGCTCGAGGCCAATATAAGCATTGATCTGATCACTACCTGAGTGGCTTTTCCCTCCAGAAATTATACTTTTAACATGCTCAATACCGACTACTTCTTCACAATTAATGAACATACGGTTGATTTTTGAACTCCCCTCATCATCAAGATTTGACAAAGGTCCTGAACTCATATAATCACCAAATTATTTGAATAACTTATCTAATTTTTCACCGCGGCCAGCTGCTCTTGTGTTTTCGCCTTCTTCCAATGCAGATTCTATTTCAGCGATTAATGCCTCTGCTTGAGATTTCTTATCCTCTGAAACGTTCTGAGACATCTTCATAAAATGTCTTGCTGCACTGACTGCTGATTTAGCCTTGGATGCTTTTTTGGCCCATTCCTTAGCTTTGTCACCACGTTGTTTGGAATTATATCCGGTTGCTTCATCGAGAAATTGAGTCCATCTTTTACGGCTATCCTGTGCTATTTTCATCGCTTCTGGGTCATCAAAATTAGGAGGTACGTTCTTTACATCAATAACTAGTGCGCCAGTATCTGAAAAACTTCCCTTAATTGAAGTCATGATATCGTGAGAACCCGTAAAAGATCCATCATCATTAGCATTCACATTCTCAAAATATTTACCAGCCAATGCTGCTAAACCACCGTCTTCATTAATTTGTTTCATCAATCCTCGCTTAACGTCGAATCTCTCCATAAGCCTAGCGCGGAGTAATTGCTTATTCAATACTACGAGAGAAAGATAACCGTAGATAGCAAATAAACAGGCCTAAACCTACATCCGTTTTCGCAGGACCATGGCTGCGTTAAGAGCGATAGTTGTTGGGTTGATGACTAGTTTAGTATTTTTGTCACCTATTGTAAATGCAGAATCGGCAGTCGAACTTGATTCAATTATTCATCTAAGTGAGGATGATTTAGCGATAAAAGGAATAGCAGAAAATCCTGAAGAAGAGAAAATATTAATTTACGCTGAGGGAGGTTACGCTAGCATTATTTCCTCAAAAAATCCTGATTCACAAGTATTACTTGCTGCGAGTGATAATCAAACCATGAGAGATGCAGATTGGCATCCTGGAGGAGGGACTGCCCTATTAGTCGGAGATGAAGGAATGATTCTTCGATTTGCCGCAGATGATTTTTCCTTGACACAGGCAGGGGAAAAAATGAACTTCGGACAAACTAATTTAAATTCAGTTGCATGGAATACAGCAGGCTCATGGGCATATGTTGGAGGAGATGATGGATGGCTATGGAGGGTTCGAGCTCAAGGCGATGGTGGACTCGATACACATCTAATTGAAGGACGAGGCGAGGGAGATATCACTGACATCGATTGTCATGATGATGTTATGCTTTGTGTAATATCTTCAGTTACGGATGGAATTGGTATTATCGATAGGAATCATGTCCTGACCTGGATTGGAGGTAATTTCTACCCTTGGAATAGTGTTATTTGCCCGTCGAACTATTACTTATCTTGTGTGTCAATTTCTAGTAGTCAAGAAATAGGAATAATTCAATTACACTCCGAAAATGCTATAGAAAGTGAATTATCAGTTAGTACGATTCAAGGGATTGAAGGGCAATTTACTCATCTAAGTCACCAAAATGGTGCAAGGTCATTGATTGTTGTAGCGCCATTTTCATTACTTGAACATGATGTTAGTAAGAATGCAACCTATCCTTGGTTGGAAAATGAAGATGCTCAAAAGTTTGATGTTGAGATTTCTGGTGAAAGAATAATTGGTACTTGGAACACTGGAGAAGATAGTGGATGGCTAATAACAAGTCGTGGCACTGTAATAGAATTCCACTCTACAGAAGAGGGGAGTCAGATAGGTGTAATAGTTGGAGGAATTGTAGGCTTT
>Ga0208749_1000285_pt1 | contig 12833 bp, 11 predicted proteins | sample Knorr_S15_td_DCM_FD_185601 | JGI IMG/M metagenome (GOLD analysis project Ga0208749, IMG submission 185601) | Marine microbial communities from Southern Atlantic Ocean transect - Knorr_S15_td_DCM_ad_63m_LV_B (SPAdes) (version 2) | ecosystem: Environmental > Aquatic > Marine > Oceanic | place... | reverse complement strand
GCCCCTCACTCTTCAATTTCTCAATTTGTTCTAATGAAAACAAGGTAACAGCTCGGGTGCCAATACCATTTTTCTTCTCCGCTCTGAATCGGTTGAAATCTCCCTTCACGCCAGCAAAAAGAATCTCGCCCTTGTCAATAGGTAACTTTGGAACTCCACCCTCTGTACTGATGTTGATGGAATGTACGACAGCACTCATCTATCTTCACCTAGTAGACTATACATCAAAAATCAAACCCAATTTCTAGTCGCTCTGTCATTTCCAAATAACGCATCTTTAGCGCCTCATCTGGTTGAGTCATAACATGCTTCCAGTATCTCCAAGCTGCAATCGAAAGTGTAGCGTATCTGTGCAGTGCAGGTAGAGCGGACCTCTCATATTGAGTTAATGGACGAATTGATTCATAACCATCCAGTAATGCATTCCACCTGTCAGTAAGAGGTCCGTCTTCGTTCCAACCAAATCCAACGAAAGCCATCATAAGATCAAATGCGCAAGGGCCGATGAATGCCTCTTCTAAATCAAGAATCGCAGCAACTGAACCATCTCCAATGATATTATCCGGAAACACATCACCATGCAAGATACCTTGTGGTAAACCATCAGGGATTTGATTCTGCAAACTCTCGGATTCCTTCTTCAGAGCGATGAGAAAATCAGACCATGTGTTTGCCTCATCTGCAATTACGAACATTTCCTCGAATAGAGACCACCCCATTCTGTAATCATCTGGAAAACAATCTGCGGCAGGGATTTGGTGGAGACGAGCCAAGTTTTCTCCAAGCCTCTTTAGTGAATTCTCATCAGTGCCCAACATCCCGCCTTCAATGAATGGAAGCAAAGTCCAGGACATGCCCTCCTTCTCAGCAATGAGACTTCCATTAGCCAACCGGATTGGCACTGCAGTAGGTATGCCATGTTCATCGAGGTGACAATGTCTAGCGACAACGCGCCGCACTTCCTCGACCGTATTTGCATTCCATACTTTCAGAACTACTTTGGAAGCATCTGATAAAGTCAGGAGAATGTTGGTATTATCCCACCCTCCTTGTAATATTTCCATTGAGTTAAGAGTTGGAAGCCCTGCCTGATTTAGCAAATCATTCGCTTCATCAACTCCCACTTCTACACGCCGCATTTCAATCACCATTTCCACTCAATACTTCGTTTAGATGATCTAGAGTCATATCGATATCTTGCCTTGTCAGTACCATTGGAGGTTTGATTTTGATGACATTATGGTGCGGCCCATCAGTGCTCAATAGTACCCCTCGCTCTCTCATCTCATGAACCACTCTAGTTGCCTCCTCAGCATCCGGTTCCAATGTGATCCGGTCACGGACAAACTCGAATCCAATGAACAAACCCCTTCCTCTTACATCTCCAATCGCAGGATACGTATCTTTCATTTTTCGAAGACCATTCAAGAAATATTCACCGTACTCTCTTGCATGTTCTTGTAACTCTTCATCTTCAATCACATCTAGTACTGCATTACCAATTGCACAAGATACAGGATTACCCCCTGTAGAGCTGAACCATTCCATTTCGCCAAGAGAAGATGCAATTTCCTTCGTGGTAAATACTGCTGCCATAGGATGACCATTACCTATCGATTTACCAAGAACAACAATATCCGGAACAACATCTTGAGTTTCGAAGGCCCACATATGGGTCCCAAATCGGCCAAAGCCCACTTGCACCTCGTCTACAATCAGAAGACCACCTGCTTCCTTTGTGTATGTCTGAGCACGTTTCAGATAACCATCAGGTAGCGGAATTTGACCTGCGCATGAGAGCATTGGCTCAATCAGAAATCCCGCTACATTTCCCGCATTAGAGATTACTTCCTCCATTTCTTGATTGTAATCAACACCCGCCCTTCGATATTCATCTGGAACAGGGACAACGTGTACCCAAGGCTCAGGAAATCCTTTGCCTCCCGGCCCAAGAAATTTGTACGGGCTCATTTGGACCAGCATACTGGTGTTGCCGTGATATCCTCCATCGGCTACCAACATGTCATGGTTTCCCGTATGGGCTCTAGCCAAGCGGATAGCCAGCTCGTTTGCCTCACTTCCTGAATTGACCATGAATCCAACATCAAGTCCATCTGGTAGAGTACTCGCCAATCTCGAAATATAGTTAGTTAAACCATCGTAAACATAGCGTGTATTGGTGCTAAGAAGCTCCATTTGTTTTTGACCGGCGGAAACAACTTTTGGATGACAATGACCTACATGACAGACGTTGTTTACAAGATCAAGATATCTAGTTCCGTCATTGGAATAGAGATACTGCATTTTTCCTTTCACGATGTGAAGTGGTTTGCCATGTCCAATAGACAACGATTTGCTGATATGACGATTTCGAGCCTCAAGCAATTCGCTCAAATCAGTCATGTTTTCATCTCATTCTTCTAATCAATTTCACAGTAAAGGCAGTATTTTGTCAACTAGCCTTCGGGCGTGACGTTCAGGTGTCAACCCCAATTCCTCAATTCTTGCAAGTCCAGCCTCAGCCCAAATTGTACGAGTATCTTGCTCCTGGGCTTGGTCAAGTGCAGCCTTCCAAGAGGCGAAATTCCCACGCTGAATCAATCGCCCATTATCACCATCGACAACGGTTTCTCGGTAACCGCCTTCGTTAACGAAAATAGGAGGAGTGCCCAATGCCATCGCTTCGATAGGCGTCAGGCCGAAAGCCTCACCATGAGCCAGCCCAACGATAGCGACAGAGTTTCTCATTATCGCACGCATCGCTTCTGATGATAGTCCTGATAGGACCATAACAACAACTCCATTCTCCTGCCCATAGGCTTGCAATTGCTCGATTTCATCTTCAGAACCGCCACCAATTACAACTAGATTCAGATCGCTTCCAGCAAGATGCCGAACCGTCTCATAGGTTCCTTTGAAGCGAGAGATTCTACCAATGGTCACAGCGTATGAGCCCAAGACCCCCACTCCTGAAGAATCGAAACTGGAAGTTTCTCCGGAGCTTGGCTGACGTGGGAATTCTGATAGGTCAACAGAAGGGTGTAAGACTCCTCCCTCAATACCGTAAATCCTCTTGAAATTGGATGCGGAAAAGGCCGAGTTTGCACTGACAACCCATTTGTCATTATTCCCAAAGCCACGAAACGACTTCTCAATTCTCGCCCGTTGACGAGTTTGTAGTATATGCAGTAATTTAGGCCTCCAGCCACCACTACCATCTGGCTTGAGGTGGCTGACATCATCGTGAATACCCGGTTTTGATTCAAGAAAGTGCAAATGCATCGGCTTGTCAGATGGAACTAAGGCAGGAAATTCCATCGAACCATTACCACCAGTTAGGTGAATAGCATCAGCCCATTCGATTGCTTTTCTAGTTTCTTTGAATCTATGCCACGCAGCCGCAGCACTCCGTTCTTGTCCGGCCGTAATCTCATTCCAAAGACCTCCTTCTGCTTCCCATTGCTCCTCAGGACAGAGGACTTCAACTCCCATAGATTCAATCAGAGTTCTTTGTGAATCGCGCAAATTAAGACAGAGAAATTTCACCTCAAAATGCTCTGTAATTGCGGGTAAATTTCGGAGTAGATCGCGGGCCGCTCCACCATAGACAGTCATTGCTGCCTTGACAACAAGCAACCTCGTCTTGTCTCCGCTCACGTTATCGCGTCGAACTGACTCGCTATGTCTGCATCGGTGAGAAGGTCCCGATGGGTTTCAAATCAATGCGGCAGACTCGAAGGAGCGATGGGTGAGGTCCCATGGCACCTTTCTTGCGTTCGTTGCGGCGAGACTTACGCAGGTCTAGAGTTACGATATCGCTGCGATTGTTCGGGCACGCTAGACGTAATCCATGATTTGTCTGATTGTAAATTAACCCGCAAAATTCTCGATGCGAGATTGTCATCCAAAGACCCACTCAACCGCTCTGGGGTTTGGCGCTTCCGTGAACTAATCCTACCCTTGGGCGAGGAGAAATTGCAAGAGATCGCGGCGGCTCGAGGCGAAGGCTCAACAAACCTCTACAACGCCAGCGCATTAGGTAGGGAAGTAGGTGTCGAAAACCTCTGGTTGAAGCATGAAGGAGAGAATCCAACCGGCTCATTCAAGGATAGAGGAATGACGGTGGGAATTACCGTTGCTAAACTACTCGGTATGAACGCCGTTGCTTGTGCATCAACTGGAAACACATCTGCTTCAATGGCATCCTATGCTGCGATTTCCGGCATGGACGGATTAATTTTTATTCCCGAAGGAAAAATCGCCTTCGGTAAGTTAAGTCAGGCCCTCGCATATGGTGCGAAGACCATCCAAATCGAAGGCGATTTCGACGATGCGATGGCCTTAGTTCAGGAGGTATGTGATAGTGAAGGAATATATCTCCTGAATTCAATAAACCCATTCCGAATAGAAGGGCAAAAAGCAATCGGAATGGAAATCATGCAAGACCTCGATTGGCAGGTTCCAGATTGGATAGTTCTGCCGGGTGGTAACCTCGGAAACAATACAGCGATTGCCAAGGGACTGTTGGAACTTCATGAGATAGGAATTATCGATCAATTACCACGTATTGCTGTCGTGCAGGCGGCAGGAGCAAACCCCCTCTACACCGCGTGGTCAGAAGGAACAGAAATTGAACCAATCAAGGCCGACACAATAGCAACCGCAATCAAAATTGGCAATCCTGTTTCATGGCGTAAATCAATGCGTGGAATTACTGCATTGGATGGAATCGTTACGGAAGTAACCGACAACCAAATCATGGACGCAAAGGCATTGGTCGACGCAGCAGGGATTGGTGCAGAGCCAGCCAGCTGTGCTACTGTAGCCGGAATTAGAAGGCTCGTAGAAGAGGGAGTAATCAGTCCTCAACAGCGTGTTGTAGGAATGCTCACTGGTAACCTACTGAAGGACCCAGATATAGTAGTCAATTACCACATGGGTGAGTTAGAAGGAATCGAATCTCGACAAGCGAACCCTCCTATCTCTGCATCAGCAGATGTAGACGAGATTAAGCGAATAATCCGTCAGTGAACATACCGTTGATTGAAGAACATAGGGCGGTTCGGGTGTAACATGGTCGACTTCGCATCGATGCTTTTCGGAGACTTCCAAGAGAGCATAGTTGCAACTTTTGGAGATACTATCGGTTGGGTAGTTGGACACGCCTTGATAGTTGGACTAGTCGCATTGGTTTGGTACACTTGGATAGGCCGTAATCACATTCGCACACAGTCAGGTTGGGGGATGCAAGAAATTCGAGACATCGCCATAATACTCGCCGTTACAATGGCTCAGTACATCGTTTATACAGGTAATTTGGGATATCCAGAAGGCCCTGCTCTTGCGATTGGATTTTCCGCCACCATTTTCGCACGTTGGTGCATTAATGTCCTCAACTAAGTGGGCATCTAACCCCCAACGGTGAAAGGCCTCTGGCGCACTGTCCCATCCATGGCGGCCTTCGGCGACCATCCATCGCTCCCGGAATCTCTTGAGGCGTTGCTGTCGGATGAGACCGCTTCGACAATCTTCCTCAAAGCAGAATGTCCACCTCGAGTCAAGGCCGGCCACATCAGTCAATTGAGATTGGAAGAGGTAGAGGGAGAATCTTGGGACAAGCCGATGTTAGAGTCGCTTGCAGAGGACTTGGCGTCGGTAGTTGAACAGAATGATTCACGCTCGGATTGTTTCATTGAAATCGAGCGCGAAGGCTGTAGAATAATGCAAATCGGGGATTTGAGAGTAACATGCGCTTGGCCACCATTCTCAGAAGCATGGGAGATTACAGTGGTTAGACCCGTGGCCCATCTCAAACTCAGTGATTATGAATTGAATGATGAATTGATTGGACGACTTTCTGACCACCATCGTGGAGTATTCGTCGTAGGTAAGCCTGGAAGTGGAAAGACCACCTTCGCCCAAGCGATAGCAGCCCACCTCGATGAAACGGTCGGAGCGATGGTCAAGACCATGGAAGCACCTAGGGATTTGCAAGTCCCTCAAAGAGTGACACAATACGCTCCTCTGGAAGGCAATTTGGAGAAAACCGCTGAGGTGATATTCCTCGTCCGACCAGACTTCGTAATTTTTGACGAGGTTCGTCGAGCAAGAGATTTCGAGATATTCGGTGACGTGCGCCTCGCAGGGGTGGGGTTACTCGGCGTAACACATGCAAACAGTGCACTGGAAGCCATCCAACGGCTTGTTGGCAAGGTAGAATTGGGACTTATTTCACAAGTTCTGGATACTGTTATCAACATTGAGAAGGGCAAGGTAAACGAAGTCCTTGAACTAAAGATGGTGGTTCGCGCACCAACTGGAATGGAATCAGATCTCAGTCGCCCAGTAATCGAAATCAAGCGATTTCCAAGCGGTGAGTTAACCCATGAAATGTTCGCCTTCGGTTCCGAGATTGCAGTCGTTCCAGTTAGTGGTGGAAGCGGAGAAGGCGGCAGTCCAGCTTGGAGACTCGCCGCAGAGGAATTGAAGCGAGAAGCATCTCGCCTTACCGGAATATCCGTCTTGCATGCTAAGTTCCTAACCGATTCCTCGGCTGACATCTTTGTCGATGATTCAGCAGTCGGATCTATGGTTGGACCCGGCGGGGACGCTATACGCCAATTAGAGAAAGACATGGGGCGAATCAAACTCAATGTAAAGTCGGTTACAGAGTTGCCCAGAGCTCTTCGCAAGAAGGTGGAAAAAGCCTCATGGGGAGCTAGCGATTTGGAAGATTGGCGCAGCCGTTCAGGTAGACAGTGGGAACACACTGGAAAGAAGCGTAAAGGTGGAAGAAAGGGTAAACGCGGACGCCGCTGAAATTCACAAAACTCACTACGAATATGTTATTCGTGGATATAATAGTCCAATATTATGGAAACAACTCCAGAAGCAATGCAGTCGGCCACACCAACTCCAGGAAACTGGAAGATTATGATGGCCGAATCAGGAATGGGTATGTTTTTCCTCAAAATCGGCCTTTTCCTAATCAATTTAATCACACTATTCCTTGCAGTTCCCTGGACCACAGTCATGTATTACAATGCGTGGGCAAATAACGCTCTTATTGACGGTAAAAGAATCAAATTTACAGGAAACGCAGGGTCATTTTTCATGGTCTGGCTGAAAACATTACTTCTTTCTGCTCTCACCCTTGGTTTGTATTGGATTTTCGTTGGCAAAAAGAATACAGCTCGCTGGGTCGACTCCAACCTAGCATGGGCATAGAATCCAGAATCTCCATATTTGAGCCCTCTAGGAGGGCTCGCAAGGGTTCATGACGCCCTCATTGGTCGGCGAGCCGATGAGTGAGGGTGAAGGCAAGCCCCCAGTAGTTGTTGTTAGCGACTCGACAAACGTCACCAGTGGAACTGAGGTACAGGAGAAGTTAATCTCTGCAGCACGCGTATTTTCCAACTTACTGAAGCCGACTTATGGGCCTCGAGGACTAGACAAAATGCTGTACAAAACAGACGGGTCAACAGCCGTTACAAACGATGGAGCAAAGATCGTAGCCGAATTGATGGTCAAACATCCCGCTGCAAAAATGATGGTCGCCATGGGTAATACTCAGGAGGAATCCTGTGGTGACGGAGTAACAACCACAATGATGCTTTGTGGAGCACTATTGGAAGAGGCAAACAACCTACTCGCCAAGGGGCTACACCCACTTACACTAGTCGATGGATACCGAACCTCGATGGAAATTGCATCTCAACAAATGGATGCTGACGTAGTCGATGTGGATGATGCCAGACTGATTGGAGTAGCGGAAACCGCTCTAACCGGCAAGGGCGCAGAAGCGGCAATCGATGTTTTTGCTCCCATGGTACGAGACGCGCTTACCGCCGTTGAAGAAAATGTCGAGCAAGCAGGAGCGGAACATATTGCAATGTACAAAACAGGTCGAGGCGGCCTGAGAGACAGTCATCTAATTCGCGGTATTGCAATTCGCCGCCGTGTCCAGATGGATAACTTCCCAAATAATCTCAAAAATGCAAAAACCGCTGTACTCGGCGGCGATATCAAAATTCGAAAAATGACTCGAGACGCCGAAATTCAAATCACATCAGCAGAACAATTGGATGGATTTGTCGAAGCGGAGTCAGCTCGCAAACAAGAGTTAGCACAATCACTTATTGACAGCGGAGCTAAGCTGATACTTGCGGGTGGAGAGATTGACAGAGATATCCTGCATGACCTAGCAGACGCTGGAATACTAACGGTATCAGGCCTTGACGAATCAGAATTAGACAACGCGGCCGCCGCAACTGGTGCTACAATCACCGACTCAATTATCGATATCGAAGCAAGCGACCTTGGAGTAGCCGGAAGCGTTCACTGGGAGCGCCGACAATCGACCGATCAAGTCGAGGACGTAATCACCATTGACGATTGCAAAACACCTGCTACAGTCACCCTTGCAATTGGCGGTGCTGGAGATACCGCAACTGAGGAGGTAATTCGAGGACTGCATGATGCTTTGAGAGCCACCAGTATAGCACTTGAAGAAGGTCAACTACTAGCAGGAGGCGGAGCTACCCATGCGAGAATCGCAAACGCGGTAAGAAAGGCTAGTGAATCCGAACCCGGACGTGCTAGATTGGCTATGGACGCCTTCGCACGTGCTATGGAAACTGTACCAGCAACGCTAGCTGACAACTCGGGAAAGGACTCTCTCGATACTGTTCTAGAGATGCGAGCGGCAGCACGTGAAGACTCACCTAAACCACAGGGAGTCAGGGCGGATGGAGAAGTGGGAGAAGTCTCAGGAGTTTGGCACCCAAGGGCTGTTATCGAGGACGGTTTGGAGTCTTCAGTTGAAACCGCCATGAGTATGCTAAGGATTGACCAAGTCATCTCGGCAAGAGGCGATTAAACTCAATCCAATACGGACCATTCAAACGCAACCCGCCCTGGGCGAAGTTATGTCTGATGAGGGACAACGGTCTCCGTTGCTCATTCTCTTCCTTGTTGTTCTAATCGACATGATCGGATTCACTCTTGTAATCCCCTTCCTGACTTATTTTGTACAGGACCTAGCCGAGGCAGATGGCTTCATCGATATGGCAACAAGAGATTGGTGGGTTGGAATCGTTCTAGCGTCTTACACACTCGGACAATTTCTCTTCACACCCTTACTAGGGGCTCTTTCAGACCGAGTTGGCCGAAGACCGATTTTGATGTTCGGATTAGTCTGCAATACTATTTTCCTAATTGCATTTGGACTAGCATCAGCCCTTTGGATGGCTATTGCAGTACGCTTCTTGGCTGGAGCAGGAAATGGAAACATCGCTGTAACCCGCGCCTACATTGCTGATATCAGCACTAGAGAACAGCTACCGGGGAGGATGGGGATGATAGGTGCCTCATTTGGTTTAGGATTCATGATAGGGCCATTTGTAGGCGGCGTCCTGACGGATCCAGCAAACGCATTTGGTGGCCCATTTGACACAGAATGGTGGGCAGCACACCCTTATTTTCTCCCATGTTTAACAGCAGCCTTACTCTCTGCAATCTCGTTCATATTGGCGATTCAAATGCTCCCTGAAAGTCTCCCACCAGAAAAGAGAGGAGGTCTATCCGATGAAGAAAAGGGGCTGAAGCAAGTTCTCCGAAATTTGGTAAGCGTTCGTGACCTCTCTCCAAATGTGAGAAGGCTAGTATTGGTCAACGCTATCTTCCTACTTGCTTTCACCATGATGCATGCTACATTCATTCTGTTCACAGCAATGTCGGTTGAGGATGGCGGACTAGGATATGATGAGAGGATGAATGGTTACATCTTCGCCTACGTTGGACTGATGGGCGTGATTGTCCAAGGTGGTTTAATTCGGCCCCTAACCAAGAGGTTCGATGTACGACATTTGATGATAGTCGGCATCATTCTGACTTCAATCGGACTTGGCTGGATACCGTATCTAGAACCCTCTCCGCTGGCAATTGGACTACTGGCAATGACCTTCATTGCAGCGGGTAACGGGTTGTTCCAACCTTCGCAATCGACAATGATTACCACTGAGGCCAGGGCAATGGGACTAGATCTCGGCAGGGTAATGGGGGCGCAGGAGGGATTCGGAGCGCTCTCTCGAATCATTGGTCCAGTACTAGCCGCTTTCATCTGGTCAGCTACGGTTGAAGGTACTGGAATTTGGACATACCATACAGTATTCCGCGTTGCGGGCTTAATTGCAATTCTTAGTTTGTTAATTCAGTGGGGCATCAAGCGCACAGAGACTTACCATTCGGAGTCAGAATAGCGCTTCCGCGAACACTTCAAACCGAATGCTTCCACGCCGGGTTATGGTAGCACCTCGCGCCCTTCTGAGCGTCTTCCACAAAGACGGCATTGTCGAGTTGGGGCAGGCACTTCACAACCTTGGTTGGGAACTCCTCTCCACCGGAGGAACATCGCGTGCATTACGTGAAGCAGGCTTGCCGGTAATCGATGTCAGCGATGCGACCGGCCACCCAGAATGTTTCGATGGGCGAGTGAAGACCCTCCATCCTGCGGTACACGGTGGAATCCTCGTCCGTCGCGACCGTGAAGATGACATGGAAATGCTAGGTGAATTGGGCTATCGAACGGTCGACTTAGTCTGTGTCAACCTATATCCATTCGAGTCCGTGGCGGCAAAAGATCCACCAGCACCTGATGCAGAATTGATTGAGATGATCGATATTGGCGGACCTACGATGATTAGGTCAGCGGCAAAGAACCACAAGGACTGCTTGGTACTCACTTCACCAGAACAATACGAATCGGTTCTGTCTGCATTGGAATCAGCAGAAGGAGACCCATCAGGAGTTAGCCTAGAGGCGCGTAAACAATTGGCATTGGATGCATTCCAAACAACAGCAGCCTACGATGCAGCGGTTAGCAACGAGTTGGATGATAGATTCAATTCAACAGATGTTCCAAGCCGAATTCACGTTGCTAGCGAGACCGGTACTTCGCTTAGGTACGGGGAAAACCCACATCAGCCCGCAGCGTTCTATCCAGCAGCCAGCACTACAGGTCCGAAAGGACTGGCGGCAGCCGTTCAGCACGGTGGAAAGGAACTCTCATTCAACAATTATCTAGACCTCGATGGCGCGCTGAGAATTGCTCGTGGATTCATAATCGATACTGATGAGAAGCGCCCGTATGGCTGTGTTGTAATCAAGCATACAAATCCCTGTGGAGCGGCAATCGATGCAACACAAGTAGGCGCTTGGGAGAATGCTCTAGCTAGCGATCCTGAGTCTGCATTCGGTTGTGTAATCGCATTCACTCACACCGTTGACAAGGCAACAGCCGAAGCCATCGGTGGACATTTCCTAGAGTGTATTATCGCACCTGGATATGATGACGATGCGTTAGAAATTCTGAGCGGAAAACAGAATCGAAGAATGCTGACTTTGGACGATTTCACACCGCGAGAAGATGAGGTTAGAATCAGACAACTAGATGGTGGCTGGGTAGCCCAAGTTCAAGGCCCACCATCCGTAGATTGGTCGGCGGTTAAGTGCGTTACAAAAGCGCCTGCGGATGACGATTTAGTGGCACTTGCAAGGTTCGGCTCGACAGTACTTTCAGAAGTCAAATCAAACTCGATTGTGCTGGTGGCTCAGACCGAGACAGGATTCGCAACAGTTGGTGTGGGACCGGGCCAAACTAGCAGAGTCGAGGCGGTAAGAATTGCAGCCCGAAGAGCGGGCGAGAGAGCTAAGGGTTCGATGATGGTATCAGATGCCTTCTTTCCATTCCGAGATGGTATTGACACGGCCCACGAAATTGGTGTCTCGACCGTTGTCCAGCCGGGTGGCTCAATGAGAGATCAGGAATCAATTGATGCTGCAGACGAACATGGAATGGCTATGATTTTCACAGGCCAGCGCCTATTTTTGCATTGATTTAATATCGAGTTGGGACTTTCTTCCAAAGCCACCAAACACCAATCAGACCAACCAGAATAATGGTCGCTGAACCAAATCCAGGATCTGCACCATCCCAAGTACTGGGTTGGAAGTACTCTCCTTCGCCCAATGTTGAGACATACCAAACAAAGGTTGCAGATGAAATAGTCATGAAAGAAATCAATCCAATGACTCCCGCCTTGGCGTGCCTTGGAATAGTCTTGCCATTTGCATAGTAATCGAACATAACCGAACCAAAGAATTGGTTAGTCAATGACCACCTAAACATGGACTCGCTCGACAAGGAAAACAAGAACGCCGCAGGTACTGCCCAAGATACCGTTGGCCAACCTGGAACATAGATACCAATAAATGCAAAACCGACGAACAGACAGCCTAATCCAAGGTACAAACGACGCTGGAATAGCGGCTTTTGTGTATAGTATTTTTCGACGATTTCGTCGACACTACCCAGCGGTTCCACGATACTTTCGCGCCACCTCACACAAATAAACAAGTCTAGTATTAAAGATATACAATCACTCAGGCATAGTCGCCCCAATTCTCAAGCAGGATATCGCTAGCGGGCACATATGGAAGAGGCATACGTACCACCACGTTCAGCCTCGATTGAAGATCCATTGAGGATAGCCGTTCTAATTTCTGGAGGCGGCTCAGGACTAGCCGCATTACTACGATATCAGGAGGCCGAAACCCGATCTCATCAGACGATTTTGGTCTTAGCAGACTCAGAAGACGCTGGCGGCCTAGAGCACGGGGATTCACGTGGAATCGAAACCCATGGAATCTCATTGCCAGATATTGAAGATAAGGTGCAGAGAAGATTAGCTCACGAAGAATTAGTTCACATGGCCCTTGTTAATGCGGATGTGGAATTGGTAGTTCTATCAGGTTACATGAGAATCCTCACCCCG
>Ga0208749_1000284_pt1 | contig 12854 bp, 14 predicted proteins | sample Knorr_S15_td_DCM_FD_185601 | JGI IMG/M metagenome (GOLD analysis project Ga0208749, IMG submission 185601) | Marine microbial communities from Southern Atlantic Ocean transect - Knorr_S15_td_DCM_ad_63m_LV_B (SPAdes) (version 2) | ecosystem: Environmental > Aquatic > Marine > Oceanic | place... | reverse complement strand
AAATTAAATCAAAATTAAAAGTTCCATCTTCACTTTTTGTAGACATTTTAATAATAATTGAATCCTTATCTATTCCATATTGAGTGAGATCCATTGACATATCAGCCCAACCATTTTGAAAATCTACAATTTCATTTTTTACTTTTATTACAAAATCAGGCTCTCTTAAAGTTTTTGAGAACCAAATTTCATTAGTTCCATTTCTTTCAATCGTTAGCTTATAAGCTTCAAATCCATTAATAAATTCTGGTACTTCAGAAATAGTAAATTGATTTAATTCTTCTTGAACATTCTCTCCATCAATATCTTCTTGATTCCCATTATCATTTTGATTTTTATCATCTTTTTTATCTTGAAGGATTTCGTTAAACATTTTTATCGAGTATTTTTTTTTCTTGAAATCGATATTTGATACAGTAGAATCTTTTAAAGAAATAATAGTTCCACTATGCATATCTCTACTCATAAGTCTTGCAACACCCTTTCCTTTAAATGAAAATTGAACATTTGAAAAGTATGTATCATCGGAGTAAATGACTTCTGATTCAGATTGCATTGAGCCCATTTTGAAAGAAGCATTTATTTTAGTTTCAATTAGGAAATTACTTTGTGCTAATAGATTAGTTAAAAAGACTGTTATTACAAAAAAATATGTTTTGAAAAAATTCAAGAATTACAGTTTAGTTTCTAAAACAGTTTTTTCAACTTCCGTAAGTGTATTATTTAAGGCATTCTGTTCTTCATCATTTAAGTCAAATGTAAGAATTTTTTCTACACCACCACATCCAATCACAGTTGGTACACCAATGAAGTATCCATCGATTCCAAATTCACCTTCACATAGTGAAGCACATGGAATAACTCGTTTTTTATCTCTTACAAAACTTTCAATCATTTCTACAGCAGATTGAGCAGGAGCATAAAATGCAGATCCTTTACCAAAAAGCTTTACTATTTCTCCGCCTCCAAATCTCGTTCTATCCTCAATTGCTTTAATTTTTTCTTCACTAAGCAATGAAAATAAAGGAACTCCTCCTACAGTAGCTAATCTGCTTACTGGAACCATAGTATCGCCATGTCCACCAAGAACCATACAATTAACATCCTGTGAAGATAAATTAGTTGCTTCTGCTATAAATGATCTAAATCTTGCGCTATCTAGCGCTCCAGCCATTCCAACAACTTTATTTTTTGCAAATCCTGAAATTTTATGAAATGCATAAACCATTGCATCTAACGGGTTAGAAACAACAATAACAAAAGCATCCGGAGCGAACTTTTTCACTTGGTTTGCTACATTAGTCATAATATCTAGATTTTTTTGAAGTAAATCTTCTCTATTCATTCCAGGTTGTCTTGGGAATCCTGCAGTTATAACTACTACATCAGAGTCCTTAATATCTTCAAAACTAGAAGTACCCGATAGTTTGGCGTCATATCCATCATGGGGAAGTAGCTGAGAAATATCCAAAGCCTTACCTTTCATGAAATTTTCAGCTTCGGGTATATCAACAATAACTATGTCACCAAGCTCTTTTTGTGCAGAAAGAAGTGCAATGTTACCGCCAACTTGACCTCCGCCAATTAATGATATTTTAGGTCTTGACATACCTTAATTTAATTCTTGAACACTTACAAAGGTAGTACCACCTTTTTTGCTAAACTTGACTAAGCCTTGTGACGTAGCAAATAAAGTATCATCATTCCCTCTTTTTACATTTCTTCCAGGATGATATTTTGTACCTCTTTGTTTAATAATAATTCCACCTGCTAAAATTGACTGTCCGTCAGAAACTTTAACACCTAATCTTTTAGCATTAGAATCTCTACCATTTCTTGAACTTCCCTGTCCCTTCTTATGAGCCATAATTATTACCTTTTATTTTTTACTTTCAGATTTTTTCTCAGCTGTTTTTTTAGCTGCTGTTTTTTTAGCTGCTGGCTTTTTTGCTTTTGCAGCTGAAATAGATTGAATTTGTAATAAAGTTAAATCTTGACGATGACCACGTTTTCTTTGATAGCCCTTACGTCTCTTTTTCTTAATAATAGTTACTTTTGTATCTCTTGAATGCTCAAGGACTTTAGCATTAACGTTATATTTAGCTAAGTCTTTAGCTTCAAAAATATTCTTATCTTTATCAGAAACAGCTTTTACATTTTCAAATTTTATAGTTTTACCTTCAGCAATATCAATCTTAGAATTGACTAAAACTTTGTCGCCTTTAGCGACTTTATACTGTTTTCCATATATTTCAACAATTGCAAACATAGCGTGGGAACTTAATAGCTAATTTTGTCCTTTTCAAGTACCTATTTCATTTGTGATATCTTTGGAATCAGACATCTTTGTAAATCTAAATTCATTTTTATTCATTGTGTCATCATTTATCACTTTTAAATAAATAAAATTTTTCCACATTAGTCTTATATAGTCGCGAGTTTTTTCTTTTTTAAGATATTCACCTAATTCAGGATGCAGATACAATTTTAGACGTAAATCTTTATGTTGTTTTTTATAATCTCTTAACCAATAATCGATTCTAGTAAGCAAAGTATCTTTAGAAATAATTCTACCATTACCTTTGCATACTTCACAAGATTCCGTAAGTGAGTCTATAATACTTAGACCCGTTCTTTCTCTTGTCATTTCTAAAATACCGAATTCAGATATTTCAGAAACAGCGACTTTAGCACGATCTTTTCTAAGCTCTTTTTTCATCTCAAGAAAGACTTTTTTTCTATTTTCAGGTTTTACCATATCAATGAAGTCAATAAGAATCAATCCTGACAAGTGTCTAAGTCTTAATTGAGCACAAATTTCTTTTGCTGCCTCTAAATTTATTTTCAAAGAATTTTCTTCATGTCCTTTTTTACCAACAAATTTCCCACTATTTACATCAACAACCACCATTGCTTCAGTTCTTTCAATGATTAAATATGCTCCGCTTTTTAACCATGCTTTTTTCCTTAATAGCTTCATCATAGAATTATTAATGCCACTTTCCTTAAATAATGGCTCTCTTTTTCTATAATGCTCCAAAGCATCTCCAATATCTAAAGCATCTTCTTTTATCATTTTTTGAATTCGCTTATAGTCTTCTTTTGAATCGACAACAATTTTTTCGACTTTTTCGCTAATTAAATCTCTTAAAACACTTGAAGTGACTCTCAAATCATTGTGGATGAGCTTAGGAGCTTGATTTTTTTCAGCTTTATAAAGTAAATCATTATACTTCTTTATTAGTGCTTTATAGTCATTTTCAATTTGTGAATCACTTTTGCCTTCTGCGACTGTTCTTATGATCATGCCCAGACCTGGCTGTTTAATTTCTAGCGCTATCTTTTTTAATCGCCTTCTTTCGTATTTATCTCGCATCTTTTTAGATACACCAATGTATTTAGATTTTGGAATAAGTACAATGAACCTACCCGCAATAGATAAATCAGTTGTAACTCTAGCACCTTTTTTATCAAAAGGTTCTTTAATAACTTGAACTATAATTTCTTGACCTGGCTGTAACAGTACATCAACTTCTTTAGAATTTTGTGTTGTTTTACTTTTCTCAACTATTAATTCAGAATCTGAAATTTCTGAAAATGGCAAGAATGCATTTACACCTTGACCAATATTTACAAATGCAGCTTGCATACCAGGTATAACATTTTCTACAATGCCTTTATAAATATTTCCGACTGTTTTAACTTGCGATTGTTTGTCAACATGGAGTTCAGCTAACTTGCCATTTTCTTTAACGGCAATACGTGTCTCGCCTACTCCTTTGCTGATGTAGATTTCTTTCTTCATCTTTATATACCTCACTTAACCAGTTAATTTATTCTGGTTTATTTATTTTTCTGTGAATTGAGGGTGAAGAATTTTATAAGAAAATCATTTTAATTAAAAAAAATTATAAAAAAACTGTTATTAAGCTTCAAACCTCAAAATCATATTAATTTAACGAAATTTATATTTAAAATGCATATTATCTATTCTTATGTATAATGAAGAATTAATATCCGCAAAAGTTGCCGCCAGAAATGCTGGTAAAATCTTGATGAAATATTACCAATCTGATAATAAAGAAGTCAAAATGAAAGGTGTTGATAACCCAGTCACTATAGCTGACAATGAGGCTGACCAATATTTATGCGATTTTTTAACGGGAGAATTTCCGAATGATGGTTGGTTATCGGAAGAAACTGTTGATACAGATGAAAGATTAAATAAAGATAGAGTTTGGATTGTAGACCCTTTAGACGGTACAAAAGAGTTCATAGAAGGTATCCCACATTTTTCCGTAAGTATTGGACTTGTTTATAATAGTGAACCTGTAGTCGGAGTTATTTATAATCCAGCGACAGATGAAATGTTTTCATGTCAAAAAGGCAAGGGAGTTTATTTGAATGGAAATAAAGTAATAGCAAGTAAAAAAAATCTTTTAATTGATTCAAAAATTACTGTTAGTAGGTCTGAATTAAAACGAAATGAATGGGAGCCCTATAAAAATAATTTTAAATCAATAGATCCCATTGGGAGTGTTGCATATAAATTAGCGCTTGTTAGTGCAGGAAAATATGATATTTTTGCAACTGTGGCACCAAAAAATGAATGGGATATTTGTGCTGGAGATTGTCTGATTTCAGAAGCAGGCGGAGTATTTAAAACAATCAATGATAAAAAAATTATATATAATCAAAAAAAAACACTTGTTACAGATACAATTATTGCTACAAATTCTATTCTATTTGAGGGGGTTTCAGACTTGCTTTTTTAGTATAGTTTGATTTAAAATTCAAAGTAAAATTATGAAATATATTGGTCCAGATTTTTGCAACATTACAACTCTACTTTCAGATGAAGAGTTATTAATTCAAAAAACTGCAAATGAATTTGTAGATAAGGAATTTATGCCTATAGTTAATGAGTACTATGAAAAAGGTTCGTTCCCTACTGAGCTAATACCAAAAATGGGAGAGTTAGGCTTTTTTGGAGCGACTTTACCTAAGAAATATGGTGGCAGTGAAATCAGTAGTACCGCTTATGGCTTAATAATGCAGGAGTTAGAGAAGGGAGATTCTGGTTTAAGATCAGTCTGTAGTGTCCAAGGTGGTCTAGTAATGTATCCTATTTTTGAATATGGAACGGAAGAACAAAAGGAAAAATGGCTTCCTCAGCTCGCTCAAGGAAGTGCGGTCGGTTGTTTCGGTTTAACTGAATCTAATCACGGTTCTGATCCTGGAGGGATGACAACTAAAGCAGTAAAAGATGGTGATGATTGGATAATTAACGGATCTAAAATGTGGATTACTAATGGTTCAATTGCTGATGTGGCAGTTGTTTGGGCTAAAGATGAAGAAGGTATTGTTAGAGGTTTTTTACTTGAAAAAGGCATGGATGGATTTACCTCGTCAGATATACATGGAAAAATGAGTTTAAGAGCATCCATCACTTCTGAATTATTTATGAAAGATGTTAGAGTTCCAGACAAAAACCGTCTACCTGGAGTTGAAGGTTTAAAAGGTCCATTGTCTTGTTTAACACAAGCTAGATATTCAATAGTTTGGGGCACGATTGGTGCAGCTATAGATTGTTATGAAGTTGCACTAGCATACAGTAAAGACAGAAAACAGTTTTCAAAACCTATTGCTGGATTTCAATTAACTCAACAAAAACTAGTTGAAATGGTTCAGGAAATTACCAAAGCACAATTACTTGCAATTCAATTGGGTAATCTAAAAGATGCGAATCTTTTAGATTTTTCACACATTTCACTTGGTAAAAAGAATAATGTAGCAATTGCTCGAGATTGCGCAAAGAGTGCTAGAGAAATTCTTGGAGCGAATGGAATTATGGATGACTATTCGGTTATGAGACATATGATGAATCTCGAAACAGTCTATACTTATGAAGGCACACACGAAATTCATACATTAATTCTTGGTCAAAAGATTACAGATCTACCTGCTTTTGAATAGCTATATCAATTGATTGAATAATTTCTACTAAAATTTTTTCTCTGCTTATTTCTACGCCTAATTCTTTTACAAAAGATGTATGATTTGCTTTTGCTTTACTATCTAAATTTTTTAGGTCAATATTAGAGTTTATGTTAATTCCTAAACTTAAAGCCTGATAAAGAATATTGTTACCAGAATGAACATTTGACAAGAGAATTCCAGCTATTTTTCTATCCTTAACATATATATCATTTGGTTTTTTGTGATGAGCATTAATTTTTTGTTTTTGAAGAACATTGACAATTTCTGTACATGTATCATCAATTAATTGCTGCGTAAAGTGATGTAATGTTCCAAGAATAATACTAAAAGTTAAATCTTTACAAGATTCACTGTACCAGGATTTATTGTAAGTTCCTTTACCAAAGATCTGATTGTCGGTAATAACAATTTTACCCACAGAATGTTCTTGATGGTATTCATCAAGAGCTATATTCAATGTAGAATCAACTTTCTCGTAATATAAAAATGATTCTTTACCAGGTTTTATCCAACTAGTTTTTAAATCAATATCTTTAAGTACTAGTTGCAAGGATCAAGTTTTTTTCTCATCTTGAAAGTTGTACCAGGTTGTAGCACACCATCTGTCGATTTAATGAGTTCTGCATTATCAACATAAATAATAACCCAAGCTAATTCATCACCATAAACTCTTTGGGCTAAGTTCCATGCAGTATCACCTGATTGAACTGTATAATCAAAGAACTCCGGTGAACAATCTCTAACATCTGTTGATTCTCGTTTAAGTGAAAGAAAGTTGTATGGGTATAATCTGTCTGGATTATCACCAATTTCATCTTTGTTCCATGAATAAATATCTGTCCACATTGATGCATCACCATATTCTCTTAAAGCTATTTTAGTCAAAAAGTCACCTCTTTTAATCATATAAGGTTCAAAAATAGTGACTGGTAATGGTGGAGATTCCGGTTCTTGAACTGTAAATGTTTCGACTGAAACCTCTTCTTTTGCTGCAACTTCATTGTTTTCTTCTACCACCTGTACAGAAACTTCATTTCCTACGCTAGGTACAGTTCCAGAACAGCTAATAATAAACGATCCCAATAAAATCAAAATTAAATTTTTATATGACATAATTTCCTCCTATAAATAATACAAACTTAAGTTATAATTGTTCCAAATTTTATTCTAAATATTCACCAAAAACTGTTTTTAAAGCAATTATTATTTCACCAAGTGTACAATTATTTTCGACACAGGTTATAATATGTGGTATTAAATTTTCATCTGTTTTTGCAGCATTTGTTAATTTTTCTAATGAATTTTCTACCACTTTGATATCTCTATTTTCTTTAAAAATTTTTAATTTTTTTAATCTATTTACCGAATTATCTTTGAAAGAAGCTCCTGAAGAAATTTTTTCATTTTCATTTATAAATTTGTTAACTCCAACTAAAATGGTTTTTTTTGAATCAATGTCTTCCTGAAATTCAAAAGCTGATTTTTCAATTTCTTTTTGAATTTCTCCTTCCTCGATTAAGGACTGCATTCCACCTTTTTTGAATATTTCGTCAATTTTTAATTCCACTTCTTTGACAATACTATTGGTTAAGTCTTTGACAATTGAACTATCTCCCAGTGGGTCTACATAGTTGGCCACTCCACTTTCGTGTGCTATTATTTGCTGTATTCTAAGAGCTGTAGTTGCATTTTTTTCTGAAGGTAAGCTGACTGCCTCATCTTTTCCATTAGTATGAATAGACTGAGCTCCTCCAAAAACGGCTGATAAGCTTTCTAAAGTTGTTCTAGCTACATTATTATCAACTTGCTGCGCAGTAAGTGTAGAACCACCGGTTTGAACATGAAATCGGCATAATTGGGACTTTATATTGCCAATTTTGAATCTTTTTTTAATTATTTTAGCCCATATGATTCTTGCCGCTCTAAATTTTGCAATTTCTTCAAAGAAATCTCTATGAGCATTAAAAAAAAATGATACCTGCTCTGTTAATCTTATCAGATCAATATCATCTTCTTTAGCTTTTTCTAAGTATGTAATTGCATTAGCAAATGTAAATGCTAGCTCCTGGACAGCAGTACTTCCTGCTTCTCGAATATGATAACCTGATATAGAAATACTATTCCATTTTGAGAGATTCTGCTGACAAAATTCAAAAATATTTGATGTTAATCTCAGAGAGTGTTCAACTGGAAAAATAAAAGTTCCTCTAGCAATATACTCCTTTAGGATATCATTTTGCAAAGTTCCACGTAAAGAATCAAACTCATAGCCTCTTTTTTTAGCTGTAGCAAAATAAAACGCTAACAAAATAGCAGCAGTAGAGTTAATAGTCATTGAAACTGATATCTTTTCTAAATTAATATTTTCAAAAAGACGTTCCATATCATCAATAGTTGAAATCGGAACACCAGATTTTCCAACTTCACCAAAAGACATTTCGTCATCTGAATCATAACCCATTTGTGTTGGCAGGTCAAATGCAACAGACAAGCCACTCACACCATTTTCAATTAGTTTTAAGTATCTTTTGTTTGATTCATTTACTGAAGAAAATCCTGCATATTGACGCATAGTCCACAGTTTGTCTTTGTACATATTTTTATATATACCTTTATCAAACGGATATTTACCGAATTTGTTTTTTGACATGTTAAAAATTACGCTTTTATAAAATTAAATATTCTAATTAATGATTAAATTAAAATAAAGTTATGGAATTCAATCTAAAAGAAAAATTATTGCTTGCAACTAAGTATCGAAAATATACTAAAAGACATAATCACTCTAATGAATACAATGGTAAAAGTTTAGTTATTCTCCCTGATAATGATATTGCTTTTAAAATGGCACAGCTTTTCACATTGAAAGCACAAGATAAAGTTAATTTTCTCTTAAAAGATTCTATTTCAAGCTTTTATTCTGATGAAATTATTCAAAATTCAATTCAATATACTTATAATGACATGAATTCATTGGGTTTACCAAGAGATATTTTTATTAAAAAAATTAGAACATATAATTTTGAGAATATTATTGATTTGAATGCAAAATTTAGCAGGTTTGGCGCTTTCTTATGTTTTCTTAGTAATTCAAAAGTTAGAATGGGTTTTAATTATGATAATTCCAAAAAATATTATAATGTTATATTGGATTCTAATTATCAGCTAGATTTAGAAGGAACTTTTAAAATGGTACAACAGTTTATAAAAATATGATAGAACATCTGGAAAAAATTATATCATCCGATTTAATTATAAATGATAAACCCTATAATATTGAAAAAAATTTTCAATATCCTTGGCAGTGGATCAATAATATGGATATTTTTTTTAAAAATATTGAGAGTTCATTCTCAGAAATTGAGAATGTTGTAATTGATGACTCAAATGGTCCTGTCCATATTTCAAATTCAGCTATTATAGAACCATTTGTAGTCTTAAATGGACCATTATTCATTGGAAAAAATTGTTTAATTAAATCTCATTCAAATATTACCAATTCGATAATAAATAATAACTGTAAAGTTAAGGGTGAAGTGCATACTTCTATTTTTCAACCTTTTTCTAATAAAGCACATGAAGGATTCATTGGGCATAGTTTTATTGCTTCATGGGTAAATCTTGGAGCAGGTACTACTACCAGTAATTTAAAAAATAACTATTCAAACGTTTCTGTTAAATGGAATGGAGAGTTATTGAACACAGAATCTATTTTTTTTGGATCGGTAATTGGAGAACACGTCAAAACATCGATTGGAACTAATTTAAATACTGGAACTATAGTTGAAATGGGGTCAAATGTTGTGTCACAAACTTTCCCTCCAAGACATATTCCCAGCTTTTCTTTTTTTTACAATGGAAAAGTTTCAAAAATCAGTTTTGAAGATTTTAAGGATACTGCTTCAAAAGCAATGTTAAGAAGAAATATGGATTTCTCGTCGGTTGAAAGCATATTTTTTGATCTTTATAAAAAAGATTGACACAAGACCAAACAAATAATATCTTCGAAACTATATGAGCACATTTGATTTAAATAGTGTAGATGAGGTAATAACTCCATGTTGCGATGTTGAGGTTAAGACATCAGATATTGGGCAGAAGCTAAAATGTCCTGCATGCGGCATGAATCTTAAGCAAAGAATTTTTTTGCCATTCCTTGAATATTTAATGGAAAACGGACATGTTGAAAATTTAGATTTCTTTGATTTAGACCTTTACAATCAAGATAAAGAATCTTTAGATAGTGAAGATGAAGAATATGATTTAGATAAATATGAAGTTAAAAAAGATAGCTTAAATATCTATGAAGATGACGCAAGACATGGTGGTAATACTGTAGCAGCTGAAACAGAAACTTCAATAGATGAGTCCGCTGTTTCTAGTGATTGGACTAAATTTGCTACAGAAGACTCAGAATAAAATTTCTTTTAAACGCATTATAAAAATACTAAATTGATTTAACTGACAGAATTTTCAGGCTATAAAAAATGCGAAAGATTGAAAGACTTTCCCCCGCTTATCAACTTTCTTTTATAGCCTGTTTTTTTTTACAATAATTAATTGTTTAATTTGATTTTTATGACTTATATTTAAAAATAGACTGATTAGTCGGTTTTAAGGAAAAAAATATGAAAATAGCAGTTTTAACAAAAGCAATACCTAGTTATGAATCAAGTATTAGAGTAGATAACTCTGGTAAATGGATTGATGAAGCTATGGTTAATTATGTTGTCAATGAAAGTGATTCTTATGCACTTGAAGAAGCATTGCAAATCAAAGAGAATGTTGGTGGTGATTCCGAAGTAGTTGTAGTAACTCTTGGTTCTGAAGCTAACACTTCTAAAGTTATTAAAGATGGTTTAGCAAAGGGTGCTGATCGTGGAATATTTATTAAGAACGAATCTACCACTACTGATCCTCTTAGTATTGCAAAATTATTTGCAGATAATTTAAAATCTGAGAATTTTGATTTAATATTTTCCGGTTTACAATCAGATGATATGGGTTCTGGACAAACCGGAGTTTTAGTTGGTGAAATGCTAGATATGTCTACCGCAACTTTAGCAATTGAAACGCAAGTTGAAGGTGACAAAATCAAGGTTAAGAGAGAGTTAGAATCAGGATGGTTTCAATGGGTTTCACTTCCTTTCCCGTCAAGTATTTCAATTCAATCAGGAATTAATGAGCCTCGTTATCCATCATTGAAGGGAATTATGGGAGCTAAAAGAAAAGAATTAAACACTTTGGAAGCAGCGCCAGCAGATCAGAGCCAAAGCTTTGTAAATCTTTACATTCCAAAAAATGAGAAGGTAACTGAAAAAATTGAAGGTGATGCTGACACAATAGTAGCAAAAATAATGGATATTTTAAAAAATAAATTAAAGGTTATATAATGATATTAGTCGTCCTAGAAAATCAAAGAGGTAAGATTCACCCTTTTAGCATGGAAGCAGTAGCTGCAGGACAAAAATTTGCTGAACAGCTAGATTGTGAACTTTCTATTCTCTGTCTTGGTGAAAAAGTAGATGATTTAAAATCTCAAGCTCAAAATTTTAAAGCTAATAAACTTATCACTGCTCAACATACGATGATTGATATGTATTCAGCAGATGGATATTCAAAAGTTTTATCTGATGTAATTAGTGAATTATCACCAAAATATGTTTTGATGGGTCACTCCTACATGGTTCGTGATTTTCTTCCAAGGGTGAGTGCAAAACTAAATATTCCTTTTGTTAGTGATATTATTTCCGTTGATTTTAATGGTGCACCACATTTTTCGAAACAAGTCTTTAATGCAAAACTTGCAACAAGCATTGAAGTTAGCTCAGAACAAGCACTGCTTAGTTTTCAATCTGCTGCTTTTTCTAGCGATGATCTCAAAGATGGTGGACCAGACGAAGAAGTTCAGTTCAATGTTGAATTATCTGGTAATGATATAAAATCGCAGAGTGAACCTGAATTCCAGGAATCTTCAAGCGGAGTTGATTTAACCGCCGCTGAACTAATTGTTTCAATTGGAAGAGGTATTGAGAGTGAAGACAATCTTCCAACAATGCAGTCTTTAGCAGATGCAATGGGAGCAGAAGTTGCTTCTTCGAGACCTGTAGTTGATATGGGATGGTTACCTCCATACAGGCAAGTAGGTAGTTCAGGTCAAGTAATATCTCCAAAACTATATTTCTCACTAGGTGTATCAGGTGCTATTCAGCATGTTGTTGGAATGAAAGGTTCTAAGAATATTTTAGCAATTAATAAAGACGAGGATGCGCCAATTTTTGAAATTGCAGATTATGCTGTAATTGGAGATGTTCTAGAAATTGTACCAAAATTAACTGAGGAAATAAATAAGTAGCAATTAAGAGCTTCTTATGATGCAATTTTCCCTTTTTGAGCAAATAGCGTTAGCTATTTTTTTATTATCTGGTATATCATTTTTTCTTTACCACTTATTATTAAGACTTAAAATTATTCTTAAGGGTAAATCAGACTTTAGTATTGATCAACTCCCAAAAAGAATTGCTAGAGTATTTGATGAAGTAATACTTCATAAAAAAGTTGCTAGTGGTAAGAGAAAGTCTGCTGGTATACTTCATGCTCTTGTGATGTATGGATTTATTTTTTTTGGTTTAATAACAATTAACCATTTTGGAATGGCTTTTGGATTACCAATTTTTAGTGATTCAATTAGACATGCATATTTTCTTTTTTTTGGTGCTCCTTGGGCTATATTATGTTCAATAGGAATTCTAGGGTTAGCATATAGAAGATTTGTTATAAAGCCAGAAGCATTAGGAAAGTTTTCAAGTACTTCAGCTATAGTTTCCGTATTCATTGTCACTTTAATGGTAACT
>Ga0208749_1000282_pt1 | contig 12876 bp, 9 predicted proteins | sample Knorr_S15_td_DCM_FD_185601 | JGI IMG/M metagenome (GOLD analysis project Ga0208749, IMG submission 185601) | Marine microbial communities from Southern Atlantic Ocean transect - Knorr_S15_td_DCM_ad_63m_LV_B (SPAdes) (version 2) | ecosystem: Environmental > Aquatic > Marine > Oceanic | place... | reverse complement strand
ATTAAAATTAAAAGGACATCCTTTTTTTAAAACTTCTTTAGCATCTTGTCCTTCTAGTTCAATTATAGCTCGTGAATGAGATAAATCTGTAACTGCAAAATCTGTTTCTTTGAATGCTTCTGAGATATTTTTAAGTAAATCTTTTTTTGTTGATACTAAAAGCCAATTTTTTGGACCGTTCCATAAAATTCTTGTATCATTGTTACTAACAACTATTTGCGGTTCATTTTTTAAATTTAAACCATCAATATCTATACTTTCAAATGAAACTGTAGAATTTTTATACTGAACTATTTGAACAATAAGTAAATTTTTAATTTCAGAAACTTTTAGTAAACTTTCTTCATTTTTATTTTCATGATTTCCAAAAAGACCTGATTTATGAACATGGTTTAAAGCTGATACTGTCGTCATGATCTAACCCTTTCTCCTTTAGGATCAACATAATGTGAAGATACTATTTCAACTGGTATAGTTTTATTTTTAACCGGAGACATTGCAAAAAGTTTTTTACCAATCATATTTTTTCCATCTTTAAGGATTGCGAGTGAAAATGGATTGTCATACTCAACACTCCAACAAGACGCTGAAACGTGTCCTAATTTAGGATTTGGTAGTTTTGCTTTAGCATCTACAACTAAATACGATCCTTCTGGAATGCTAGTTTTTTTATCTAACGGAACCACACCTACAACCTTTTGTCTATCTGGAGCAACATAAGCTGTTTTACTTAATGATCTTTTTCCAATGAAGTCTTTCTTTTTACTTACCATTCCTTCTAGAGAGTTGTCATATGGAATTGTACGTCCATCTAATTCTGATCCTGCAACGTGTCCCATTTCAATTCTTAATGTTGATAATGCTTCAGTTCCATAAGGTTGAATATTAAACTCTTTTCCAATTTCCATTATTTTTTCCCACATGAAATTACCATTGTCAGACTCAACGTTTACCTCATAAGCTAGCTCGCCTGAAAATGAGATTCTGAAAATTTTTGCATTAACGCCAAATAGATTACCTTCTATATACCCCATGAATGGCAAACCTTCGTTTGAAACATCTAAATCTGGAAATAGTTTTTGTAATACATCTCTAGATTTTGGACCTGCTATTGCAGCCCCTGCCCATTGTTCTGTACTTGAAACTACATTTACATTCAATTCAGGCCATACCAATTGTAAATAATATTCTAAATGCGATAAAACATTTGCTGCTTGAGCGGTAGTTGTTGTCATATGATAATGGTTTTCTGAAATTCTAGTTGTTGTTCCATCATCCATTACAATTCCATCTTCTCTTAACATGACACCGTATCTTGCTTTACCAACTGGCAATTTAAGCCAAGCATTTGTGTAAACTCTATTTAATAATTCAGCAGCATCAGGCCCTTTTATGTCTATTTTACCTAGTGTAGTTACATCACAAACACCTACATTTTGCCTAACATTTTTGGCTTCTCTTTTTGAACCTTCAAATAAATTTTCATTTCCTTGTTTGTAATATCTAGGACGCAACCAAACACCTGCGTCTACAAATACGGCGTTATTGTTTTCATGCCATGTATGCATTGGTGATTTTCTTGTTGGCTTAGAATGTTTTCCAATTTCTCTTCCAACAATGGCTCCTATTGAAACTGGGGTATAAGGTGGTCTAAAAGTTGTGTGACCTACTTGTGGTACAACTTTGTTTTCAACATCGGATACAAGTTGCAGCCCATTAAGATTACTTGTTTTCCCTTGATCTGTTGCCATACCTAAAGTGGTATATCTTTTTACATGCTCAATAGATCTGTAACCTTCTCTTAAAGCAAGTTCTACATCTGATACCGAAACATCATTTTGAAAATCTAAAAATCTTTTATAGTTTTTACCTTCTGGTAATGGTACGCACCAAAATTTATCATGATTAGTATGTTTTTTTTCTACAACTAAAGGTACTGAAATATTTTTTTCTTTATTAGTTATTTTTTTTGATAACTCACTACCTTTTTCAAAGGAAGTTTTTAAAGTTTCTTCTAATGTAAAAATTCCTTTAGCAGATCCTAAAACTGTTTCATTTTGTTTTGATTGACCGGGAATAAATGCATCAATTTCTTCATTAAATTTAGTTTTATTTCCTGATTGTGAAGCTAAATGAATTGTTGGAGTCCAAAATCCTGAAACACAAATACAATCACAATTAATATTTTCAATTTGGCTCAATTGTTTTTTATCATCTGAAATTTTAGCAATATCTGCTGATTTTACTTTTTTGTATCCTTTGGCAGATACAACAACATAAGAAAGTTTTATCTCTATATTTAAACTTTTCGCTTCATTAACAATTTCAGAACTAGGATCTTTTCTGGTATCTAATATAACAGGATCAATTCCATTTTTTTTAAATTCTATTGCTGCTTCATAACCGCTATCATTGTTAGTAAAGATTAAAGGTTTTTTACCAACTAAAACTCCATAAATTTTTAAATACTCTTTTGCTGCAGAAGAAAGCATTACACCAGGAGTATCATTGTTTCCAAAAACCAAAGGTCTTTCAATTGATCCTGAAGAAATAAGAACTTCTTTTGCTCTTATGTACCAAAGTCTCTGCTTTGGAGTATATTTATTTGTTTTTGGTAAGTGGTCGCTTATTCTTTCAGACATTACAAGCATGTTGTGATCATAGTAACCAAAAACTTGCGATCTATTTTTTACAGTTACATTTGGCATTGATTTAAGTTCAGAAATTATATTTTCTGCCCACTCTTGACCGCTTTGATTTCCTATGCTCACTTCACTTGTTAATAAACTTCCACCAAATCTTGATTTGTCTTCTGCTAAAATTACTCTAGCTCCATTCTGTGCTGCGGCATACGCACTAGCTAGACCTGAAGGACCTGAACCAGTAACTAAAAGATCACAATATTCATACTTATGTTCATATCTTTCTTTGTCATGACTAACAGATACAATGCCAAATCCAGCTGCTTTTCTTATAATTGGCTCATAAACTTTGTACCAAAAGCTTCTAGGCCACATAAATGTTTTATAATAAAAACCCGCTGGGAAAAATTTATTCAAAAAATTATTTATAGCACCAATATCAAAATCTACATTTGGCCAGCAATTTACGCTTTTTGCCTCTAATCCTTCAAACAATTCTTGTTCTGTGGCTCTTACATTAGGTATGGATTCATTATCTCTAATTAATTGAACCATTGCATAAGGTTCGTCTACTCCTGCACCAAAAAAACCTCTGGGTCTGTGATATTTAAAACTTCTTCCAACTAAATGAACCCCATTTGCAATTAAAGCTGAAGCTAAAGTATCTCCTTCATAACCAGAATAATTTTTTCCATTAAATTTAAATGAGATTGTTTTACCTCTATCAATCAACCCACCTTTATCTAATCGAAAATTCTGAGACATTTTAAATTTATTCGTTTGCTTTTAATGTTCTAAATATTTCATGAGTTAAAGTATCTCTTTCAACTTTAAACCATTGCCTACATCCTGAAATATGTTGCCATAATTCTAAATGCTTTCCTCGCGGACTTTTTCTTAAATAAACAAAGTTATCCCAATCTTGATCGGAAACTTCTTTGTTTAATTCTGGTCTTTTAACTGTAGCATCTCCACCATATGAAAATTCATTTTGTGATCTTAATCCGCAGTGTGGACATTTAATATGTAACATTTAAGAAATCCAAGTTTTTGTGCCAAGACCTTTTTCATCAAGTAAATGTCCGGTACTAAATCTATTTAAATTATATCCTGCATTTAATTTATGTGGTCTATCTTGTGCTATTGTATGAGCAAAAGTCCATCCTGAAGCTGGAGTTGCCTTAAATCCTCCATAACACCAACCACAATTTAAATACAATCCTTCAATATGTGTCTTGTCTATAATTGGAGAGCCGTCCATAGACATGTCCATTATTCCTCCCCATGTTCTAAGCATTTTTAATTTGCTAAGAAATGGCAACATTGCAATGCCTTCTGTTAAAACATGTTGAAGGGTTGGTAAGTTTCCTCTTTGAGCATAACTATTATAACCATCAAGGTCTCCCCCCATAACCATTTCACCTTTGTCTGATTGGCTAACATAAAAATGTCCTGCGCCAAATGTAACAACATGATCCAATATTGGTTTAATTGGTTCAGACACACATGCTTGTAATAAATGAGTTTCTACAGGTAGTCTCATGTTTAACATTTCTGCAAGAATGTTTGTACTTCCAGCAACGCAAAGTCCTATTTTTTTTGCTTTAATATTTCCTTTTGATGTTTGAATTCCTTTTATTTTTCCATTGTCAACATCGAACCCTGTTACTTCACAATGTTGAATAATATCTACGCCCATTGAATCCGCTTGTCTTGCGTAACCCCAAGCAACACCATCATGTCTAGCTGTACCTGCGCTTGGTTGCATCAATCCACCAAAAATTGGAAATCTTACATTCTCAGAAAAATCTGCCATAGGAATTAATTTTTTTACTTCTTCTCTATTTAAAAGAACTGCATCAATTCCATTTAATTTCATTGAATTTCCTCTTCTAGAAAAAGCGTTCATTTGCGCGTCCGAGTGAGCAAGATTAATTATTCCTCTTGGTGAAAACATTACATTAAAGTTTAATTCTTGACTCATGCTTCTCCACAAATCCATTCCAAATTCACTGAATAGACCATTTTCATCATGCATATAGTTGGATCTTACAATTGTAGTATTTCTTCCAACATTGCCTCCTCCTATCCATCCTTTTTCAATGATAGCAACGTTTGTAATATTATGTTCTTTTGCTAAATAATATGCGGTAGCTAATCCGTGACCTCCTCCTCCAATGATTATAACGTCATATTCTGCTTTAGGAGTTGGATTCTTCCACGCTACTTCCCAGTCTTTGTGGCCCGTGAGTGCATTTTTAATTAGATTAAAGCCAGAGTATTTTTGCATATATATTTTTAATATTAATAATGGCAAATTTTTATAGTTTTTTTTATATATATTTTTTAGATGTTTAAAAAATTGACAAAAAAGTATAGTAATTCTGCAAATTAAATTTAGAGAATTAAAATTATATGGCCAAAAGTGATATTCAAATAGCTAGAGAAGCAAAAATGAAACCCATCCAAGAAATATTGGATGGTATTAATGTTCCTGACAAGCCTGAGGTTTATAGTCCTATCACTAGATATATTGCAAAAATTAAACTTGAACACTTAGAAAAACTAAAAGACAAAAAAGATGGAAAACTAATTTTAGTAACTGCAATTACCCCAACTCCTGCGGGCGAAGGTAAAACCACAACTTCAGTAGGTTTGTCAGATGGATTAAACAAGATAGGGAAAAAATCTATTGTATGTCTTCGAGAACCAAGTTTGGGTCCATCTTTTGGAATGAAAGGTGGTGCTGCTGGCGGTGGTTACGCTCAAGTTGTTCCAATGGAACAAATTAATTTACATTTTACTGGCGATTTTCATGCAATCACTTCTGCTCACAATCTTCTCTCAGCTTTAATTGACAATCATATTTATTGGGGAAATAAATTAAATATAGACGTTAGAAGAATTGTTTGGAAACGAGTTCTAGACATGAATGATAGAGCATTAAGATCAATTAATATTAATCTTGGAGGTGTAGCAAACGGTTTTCCGCGAGAAGATGGATTTGATATTACTGTAGCTTCAGAGATAATGGCTATATTCTGTTTATCAAATGACCTTAAGGATTTAGAAAAAAGAATTGGAAATATAACAGTAGCTTATACAAGAGATAGAAAACCTATTTATGCAAAAGATTTGAATGCACATGGTCCAATGACTGTATTATTAAAAGATGCAATAAGACCAAATGTTACTCAAACATTAGAAAATAATCCTGCAATTATACATGGAGGTCCATTTGCAAACATTGCTCATGGGTGTAATTCTGTTTTGGCAACAAAAACTGCATTAAAATTATCTGACTACGTTGTAACTGAAGCTGGTTTTGGTGCTGATTTAGGTGCGGAAAAGTTTTTAGATATTAAATGCAGAAAATCAGGTTTAAAACCAAATTGCGTTGTAATTGTTGCAACTATTAGAGCTTTAAAGATGCATGGTGGATTAAATAAAGATGAATTAAAAAGTGAAAATGTTGATGCGTTAAAAAAAGGGTTAGTTAATTTAGAAAAACACATTAACAATATTAAAAAATTTGGTCTTCCGGTTACTGTTGCTATTAACCATTTTGTTTTAGATACTGATAATGAAGTTAATGCAGTAATTGACTTCTGCAAAGGAATGAAAATAAAAGCTTCAACATGTAAGCATTGGGAAAAAGGCGGCGAAGGAACTAAAGAATTAGCGAATGATATAGTTGAATTGTGTGAAGAAAAGAGCGAGTTTAAATTTCTATACAGTGATGACATTCCTTTATTTAAAAAAATAGAGACAATTGCAAAAGAATTATATGGCGCAAGTGAGGTTGTTGCAGATACTAAAATTAGAGAACAACTTAAGAATTTTCAGGATAATGGATACCAAAAATTACCAATCTGCATTGCTAAAACACAATATAGTTTTTCAACTGATCCAAGTCTAAAAGGAGCTCCATCAGGACACGTTCTTCCAATTAGAGAAGTTAGATTATCTTCGGGAGCAGAATTTATAGTAGTGGTATGTGGCGCTATAATGACTATGCCAGGATTACCTAGGGTTCCAGCTGCAGATTCTATTAAGTTAAATGAAAAAGGTGAAACTGAAGGACTATTTTAATTAAGCTGCCTTTAAATAATCTAGCCAATTTTTTAATTCTAACATTCTAGAATCTTTTACTGAACGTTTTATTTCTTCTTCAATAAAATTAATATGATTTTGAATTTCTGTTTCATTATTAAAACATTTTCTATTATTAATTAGTTTATCTTTTCTAAAGTTAATTAAAGTAATCATTTTATGATATGTGATTTCAGGATGATATTGTAACCCCCAAACATCACTTACGCCTGATTTAAAATGAATACTTTGAACTTTATTAATTTTATTTGATGCTAAATGAACTGCCCCTTCAGGTAATTTTACAACTTCATCAAAATTAAATGCTGGAGAATTAAATTTTTTATCTTTTGATCTGTATAGAGGATGCTTTAAACCATTTTCATTAATTTCTATATCATTTGCAATACCAATATGGGCGCCGTTAGTTGATTTTTTTACCTCTCCTCCTGCAGCTGTTACTGCCACCTGCATACCCCAGCATATTGCTAAAATTTTATTAATGTTTTTAAAACATTCTTTCATAAAAGAAATCTGACGTTTTATTTCAATGCAATCATTGTAAATATTTAAGCTACTACCACCCCAAATTAACCCATCGTAATTTTTAAGATTTGGCAGAATTCTATCAAAATTCTTCTCAGAGCAAGGGTTAAACACATCTATGTTTAAATCGCTTGTATAATAAGAAAGACTTTCTTTTAAGCTTTCAGCATGAGTTTGAATTCCAGAATTTGTAAAATTATTATTTTCTTTTTGTAAATTTCCTTCTACGATTAATAAATTTAAATTTTGCATTAAAATAATTTTCCAGAAATACTATATTCATACAAAATCTTCATATCGTCAATTGTCATTTTTTTAGGATTAGTTGAGGTTGAAGGATCTTCTAATGCCATTTTCGATAGTTTATCTAAGTCAATTTTACTTGGGTCAATCACATCTGATAGTTTATGCGGAATATTAAGTTCTTTTCTTAAATCTAATATCCACTCCAAAAAACTATCAAAACTTTTTTTTAAATTAAGATAATCACAAATAGATACTATTCTGTTTTCGATTAAATTTTTGTTAAAAGTTAATACATAAGGCATAAAAATAGCATTTGATAATCCGTGATGAATATTAAATTGAGAATTAACCGGATGGCTTAATGAATGGATTGCTCCTAGTCCTTTTTGAAAAGCTGTAGATCCCATGCTAGCTGAAGTTAACAAATCTCTTCTTGCTTCTAAATCTTTTCCATTTTTAAATGCAGTTAAAAGTGATTTTTTTATTAATTTCATTCCTTCAATAGCAATACCATCTGCCATAGGATGAAAGCCTGGGGCACAAAAAGCTTCTAAATTATGAGCTAAAGCATCCATTCCAGTTGCTGCAGTTAATCTTGGAGAAAGATCAACCGTTAAAACTGGGTCTAGAATTACAACTGAAGGTAAAAACTTTGGATGAAAAATTATTTTTTTTACACCTGAAGCTTTATTAATAATAGCAGATGCTCTGCCGGTTTCAGATCCGGTTCCTGCAGTGGTTGGAACTGCAATTATTGGTGCTATATTTTCTTCATCTGCTCTTTTCCAATAATCTCCTATATCTTCAAAATCCCAAATAGGTCTTGTTTGGCCAGACATAAAGGCAATAGCTTTTCCAACATCTAGGGCACTACCCCCTCCAATTGTAATTACTCCGTCACAATTATTTTTTTTAAATTCATCTACACCTTCTTCAACATTTTCACCTAATGGATTACCAGAAAAATTAGAAAAAATTTTTAATTCACTAAATTTTTTTTTTATGTCTGATGTAATATTTTTTATTATATTTAAATTTGCAAGGTCTTTATCGGTTACAAATAAAGGTTTGTTAATTTTTAAATTAATACATGCTTGAGTTAAATCTTTAACTCTATTTTCACCAACCCAAACTGTTGTGGGATAATTCCAGTTAAATGTCATATTTAATTATTATTACTTAATATTAAGTTTTTTATTTTTTAATATTGTTCTAAGTAAATTAACCATCAAAGGAATTCTTTTTTTATTAATTTTTTTTAATATAAAAGGCGCAATCTCTCTAGCAAGCTGCTCTCCTTCAACTGTGTCATTGGGCATGAATTTTTTCTTAGCATTTTTAAATGTAAATCCTTTACCTAAATAGCTGCCCATTTTACTATTTCTTCCTCCTGCGGCACTAACATATAAATCACCTACACCTGCAAGCCCTAGAGTTGTTGTTTCTTTTCCTTGAAAATATTTAGTTAAATACTTCATTTCAATTATTGATTTCTGAAATAAACTTGAAGACATATTTAGACTCTGACCAGCTCCAATAATCATAGCATATATGTTTTTTATTGCCGAACATACTTCTACACCAATAATATCTTTAGAAAATTCTATTAAGTAATAGTTTGTAGAGATTTGTTTTCCAATCCATTTAGCAATTTTAATACTTTTGTTGGCTATAATCACGCTAGTTTGATTTTTCCTTGCCAGTTCCTTGGCTAAACAAGGTCCTTTTAAAACAGAAATATTCATTACATTGTAATTTTTTTTTAACTGTTCTGAAATTGTTAAAATTTTATTTTTTTTTTTTTCGTATTTTAATCCTTTTGTAAGCACCAATATTGGAGTTTTTATTTTTAATTTTTTTAGTTCTTTGCCAATAAAATCAATACCTGTAAGACTTAGAGCAATAACAATTAAATCAAATTTTTCACTTAACAAATCTAAAGAAAAATTTTTAAATTTTAAACTTTTTGGCAGATTAATCTTTAGACTTGAATGAAATTTATTTTTTGATGACAGGTCTTTAATAAAAGTTTTGCTATAAGGTTCTGTAATAGTAACTTTATTTTTATTTTCTAGACAAGGAATTGTAAATGCCGATCCCATTGCTCCACCGCCAATGACTAAAATTTTTTTCATTTATGTTTCGGACCTAGCTTTAAATCTTTCATAAGCTAGTCTAATGTATATTCCAATATTTAAAAAGGGCTGAGGAGGTAACCAATTAGGTTTTTTTCTTTCTTCAATTATAGAAATACCATCAGTTTGTTGATTGGAAGCCATAAGTGCAATTTGCTCACCAAAAAAAGTACCAACACCTATTCCTGAACCATTATAACATCCTGCGGCATATACATTCTTTTCTATTTTTTCAAAAATTTGAGAACCGTTACCGCTTCTACAAACGATACCTGACCAACTATTTTCAATTAAGTTGTCTGGCAAACCTGGAAATCTTTTTTTTATTCCTAAGGCATGTAATTTAACTCTTTGTTTTAAATCTTTTTTATTCATTAAGTTTGGATTTCTAACTTCTGCAGTATTTCTTATTAAGATTCTTTTATCTTTCGTTAATCTTATAGTTGCCCCCATGGGTCTTATTGGTAAAACTCCCCATTCTGAGGGTGAGCCAATATTTTTAAATTCATCATCATTCAAAGGTCTTGTCATACTTGCTGTTAAAGTAATTGGAAAATTATAATTTTGTTTAATATTTAATGATCTTAAAAATCCGTTAGTACAAAAGATTATATTGTTAGCAATTATTTTATTTTCTAAGAATTGACATTCAATTTTATTATTTACCTGTTTCCATTTTAATAATTGTGTATTTTCATATAACTCAACATTTTCTGGCAAAGTATCGACCATAGATCTTGCTAATTTTGCCGGATTAAGAAGTACTCCCCCATTTGTATAAACACCAACATTATAAAATGATGTTCCTAATCTTTTTTTTAATTCATCTTTGAATAAAATTTGATTTTTAAAATTTAAATTTGTTAACAAATTACTAAATAATTTAGCTCTATTTTCATCTTCTATTTTTGAAGAAGCAAAATATTTTCCGCTATCATTCCAATCACAATCTACTTGATATTCTTTAACATATCTTCTAACCGCTTCTATTCCTAGATCATAAATTTTTACTTTTTTTTTATAATTTTTAAGATCTTTATTTGAAGTAAAACCATCGTTTAAAGTTGTGTCAACTAAATATCCAGAATTTCTACTACTGCTTCCTTCGCCAGACAACTGGGCATCAATTATTATTATTTTTTTACTACTATCAATTTCTGATAATTTTCTTGCAGCAGAAAGGCCTGTGTATCCAGCTCCCACAATTAAATAATCAGAAATTAAATCTTGATTTAAAGTTTTAATATTTGTTCTTTTTGGAAGGTTGTTAAGCCAAACACATCCATTATCATTTGCTAAATTAAATTTAGACACAGTTTAAAAAAAATTAGTTTAAATATAACTTAATTAACAAGAGATTTTTGAGGCTTCATATCGCCTTTATTTATTCCTGCGACTTTAACAGGCTTTTTCATTGCGTCTCTTCTAAATGGTTCGCCTAATTCTTGATTTAAAATAACTTCAATAAAAGTTGTTATTCCTTTTTTCTGGTCTTCGCATGATTGTTTTATAGCTTTTGTTGTTTCTTCCATTGTTTTAACTGAAACACCTTTTAAACCACATGCTGTTGCAACTTTTGCATAACTTAATTCTGGGTCAAGTTCGGTTCCGACAAAATTGTCATCAAACCATAAAATTGAATTTCTTTTTTCGGCTCCCCACTGATAATTTCTAAATATCACCATTGAAATAGCAGGCCAATCTTCTCTTGCGCAAGAACTCATTTCATTCATGCTAATTCCAAAAGCTCCATCTCCAGCAAATCCAATAACTGGTGTGTCAGGACATCCAATTTTTGCTCCAAGTATAGATGGAAAACCATAGCCACAAGGACCAAATAATCCTGGCGCCAAATATTTTCTTCCTTTTTCAAAAGTTGGATACGCATTACCAATTGCACAGTTATTTCCAATATCACTTGAAATAATAACATCATCAGGCATTCCAGCTTGAATAGCTCTCCATGCTTGTCTTGGGGACATTCTATCATTATCTCTTTCTCTTGCTTCTTTGTTCCAAACTGTTCCTGGATCATCATCTTCATGGTCTAAACTAGTTAATGTTTGCAACCATGATGATTTTGTTTGATGAATAAGGTTTTTTCTATCTTCTCTTCCTTTATCGCCTGCATTAGATGAAAGTTTTTCTAATAATTGTTGAGAAACCATTTTTGCATCACCGCAAATACCAACTGTAACCTTTTTGGTTAATCCAATTCTATCTGGATTCATGTCTACTTGTATAATAGTTGCTTTTTTTGGCCAGTAATCAATTCCATAACCGGGTAAAGTTGAAAAAGGATTTAACCTTGTTCCTAAAGCTAAAACAACATCAGCTTTAGAAATTAATTCCATTGCAGCTTTTGATCCATTGTAACCAAGAGGTCCTACTGCTAAAGGGTGGTTACCTGGAAAACTATCATTATGCTGGTATCCATTACATACAGGAGCGTCTAATTTTTCAGCAAGTTTTTTACAGTCATCTATTGCATTTCCAATAACAACTCCTGCTCCTGATAAAATCACAGGAAATTTTGCTTCTGATAAAATTTTTGCAGCTTGGTCAATGGCTGTTTTTCCTCCGCCTTGTCTTTCAAATCTTACAATTGGTGGTAACTCTATATCCACAACTTGAGTCCAATAATCTCTTGGTACATTTATTTGTGCGGGCGCAGATCCTCTAATTGCTTTCTCTATAACTCTATTTAAAACTTCAGCCATTCTTGAAGGATCTCTCACTTCTTCTTGATAACAAACCATGTCTTTAAACAAATTCATTTGTTCTACTTCTTGAAATCCTCCTTGGCCCATTGTTTTATTTGCAGCTTGAGGCGTTACTAAAAGCAAAGGAGTATGATTCCAATAAGCTGTTTTAATTGGAGTTACCAAGCCTGTTATGCCTGGTCCATTTTGAGCAATGACCATTGACATTTTTCCAGTTGCTCTTGTATATCCATCGGCTATTAATCCGCCATTAGTCTCGTGCGCAACATCCCAAAAAGTAATTCCTGCTTTAGGAAATAGATCTGAAATTGGCATGAAAGCAGAACCAATAATTCCAAAAGCATGTTCTATACCATGCATTTGTAGAACTTTAATAAAAGCTTCTTCAGTTGTCATTTTTGTCATAATAAGACCTTAATAAATTTATTTTTTAATTGTCAAAGTGGACAATTCATATATAAATTGGACAAAATTTCAAACAAAGAAATCGTC
>Ga0208749_1000280_pt1 | contig 12988 bp, 10 predicted proteins | sample Knorr_S15_td_DCM_FD_185601 | JGI IMG/M metagenome (GOLD analysis project Ga0208749, IMG submission 185601) | Marine microbial communities from Southern Atlantic Ocean transect - Knorr_S15_td_DCM_ad_63m_LV_B (SPAdes) (version 2) | ecosystem: Environmental > Aquatic > Marine > Oceanic | place... | reverse complement strand
AAATGTTCCTAATAATCCAATCGTTCCATATATAAGAGGTGATGGAACTGGAGTGGATATATGGCCAGCTACTCAAATTGTTCTAGATAGAGCAATTAAAAAAAGCTATGGAGGTAATAGAAAAATTAATTGGTTTAAAATATATGCAGGAGATGAAGCTTGTGAGATTTATGGAACATATAACTATCTGCCCCAAGATACTATTGAGGCAATTAGACACTTTGGGGTAGCAATCAAGGGCCCTTTAACAACTCCCATTGGAGGAGGCATTAGATCATTAAATGTTGCATTAAGACAAATCTTTGACTTATACAGCTGTGTTAGACCATGTAGATATTACTCAGGAACACCAAGTCCACATAAAAACCCTCAAAACTTAGACGTTATTGTTTATAGAGAAAATACAGAAGATATTTACATGGGTATTGAATGGGAAGCAGAGGATAATAATTGCCTTGATTTAATTAATCACCTGAATAATATTGTGATACCAAATAGCAAGAACTTAAAAAAAAGATCTATACCAAAGGGTTCAGGAATTGGAATAAAACCAGTAAGCAAATTAGGGAGCCAAAGGCATATTAGAAAGGCTATTGAGCATGCAAAAAGATTGTCAGGCAATAAAAGGCATGTAACTCTTGTCCATAAAGGTAATATCATGAAATATACAGAAGGGGCCTTTAGAGATTGGGGATATGAATTAGCAGTCAATGAATTTAGAGAAGACTGTATTACAGAAAGAGAAAGCTGGATTTTAGATAATATCGACAAAAATCCAGGCATTACAATTGAAAATAACGCCCGGATAATTGAACCTGGTTATGACAAGCTTACAAGTAATAAAAGAGAATTTATTTGTGAAGAAATTAAAGCAGTAATTGCATCAATATCAGATTCCCATGGTCATGGGCAATGGAAAAAGCTAGTTTTAGTTGATGATCGTATAGCTGATAGTATATTCCAACAAATTCAAACTCGGCCTCAAGAATATTCAATTCTTGCGACCTTAAACCTTAATGGAGACTACATTTCTGATGCAGCTGCAGCCATAGTCGGTGGACTAGGTATGGCGCCTGGTGCAAATATTGGTGATAATTCAGCAATTTTTGAAGCAACTCACGGAACGGCACCGAAGCACGCAGGCTTAAACAAAATTAATCCAGGATCAGTGATTCTTAGTGGAGTAATGATGCTCGAATATTTTGGTTGGCATGAAGCAGCTAATTTAATTACTAAGGGCATAAGTAAGGCTATAGAACAAAAAAAAGTCACCTATGATCTAGCACGTTTAATGGAACCAAAGGTAGAGGCATTATCCTGCAGTAAATTTGCTGAAGAAATTATTTCTAATTTCTAATTTTAAAAAATTATTTTATTTTCCAAAACTTTCCATATATTAACTAATGAATCTTTATTGCCAATGTTTCCAGGATGGGTAACTATAGGAAGCTTTTCATCATTTTTCAGGTTATAACTCACTACAGAAATACCTGTTAGAATTTGTCCCTCTAGATAAACATAATCTGCATTAAGTCCATTGCTGAGAATAAAATTTGTTGTTATTCCCCCTTTTGAAATCAAATATCCTATTTCATATTTCAAATCTGCAACTAATTCAGCAATAAAAAGAGCAAGTGAATTATAAAAATTAAATTGTTCAGAATAATCTAAGGACATAAATTGTCTTGAAGTAAACAATACAGGAGTTTTTCCTTTATCAAAGGAAAATCTAATTTCTCTCAAAAATCTATTTTTAAACAAATTCCTTTGCTTCTGAATATTTTCTGATGAAGTAATTCTAAAAAATTCAAAAACATCTAATTCAATTGGCTCGCAATTACTTATCTCTAGCAAATTTTTCAGTTGTAATGTTGAAAGTTCCACATAGGATCCAACAATTACCAGTCCAGGAAGTAAACCCTTTTCTTTATTTTTTATTCGCAAATCAGAAAACAATGTCCCATGCTGAGTATTGCTTTTTTTCTCAGAGATTGAACTTATAAAACTTGCAGCAGTTCGAAAAAGGAATTTTTTATGTTTAGTTAATTTTTTTATTATTAAAGAAAATTTATTAAGTTGAGAATAATTTTCTACATCTACAATTACATGTTTATTATTCTTCAGATTCTTGAGTTTTTTAAAAACAATGTTATTTTCGTCAGTATTAAGAATTGCTAGATCTGAGAATAAAAGATTTTGAATATCATCTAAATTTATTTGAGATTTACTCTTCTGAAATAAAAGATTCTTGACATTACTTGTCTCATATCCAAACACTTTATCTCTCGCAAAAATTGTTTCATTAATAGGGGTTTTATCAATAAAGTGTGATCCATTAATTGTTAATCTTTTACCCTCTATAAAAGCTGGGATATGAAAAGTAGCATCGAAAGGACCTAAGCAACTATTTAGTACACTTGGCTCTAAAAAGTTATGTCCTCGAAGAGTAGAATCTCCTCTACTTATAAAAATAATTTCTTCTGGATAAGCTTGAGTAGATATAACGGTCTTAAGATTTTTGCAAATTTCTTCTATTGTTAATTTCGCATCAGTTTCTGATAGTGACCTTGTATTAGCTAAAATAAAAAATAGATTAGATTCAGATTCAAAACCTTTAACTAAAGTTAAATAATCCCACTTAAGAAGTAATAAGCAATCATTTACTGTTTGAGAGCCTGTTGGATCATCATCTATAACAACGAATTTCATAAGTATTTCCTAATCACTTAAGAGATTTTATTTGTATTGAAGCATCAAACTTTTGGCTATCATTTGAAGGAATCATAATCTTTCTGAATCCATCAACAAAAGAATTTCTTGGACTAGTCCACGGTTCAAGACATATCATTTTTCTAGGAGGGTCACTCCAAATAACGCCGAGATCAAAAGGATATGGATGATTTAATGTTACCTCTCTTTTTAAGACTTTATCTCGAAAGGCACTTATACCTGAAGTATACATAAGTAGATCAACTCCTAAATTAATATTTTTTAATTCATCCAAAGTATTGCCTAAAATATTTCTTTCTTGATTCTGACAATTAACTGGATTATCAATAAAATCTAAATTCTTGAAATCTGAAACATTAAAATAAGGATGCAATCCAAAATTTATAGGCATTGCAATATCTGTTTTGTTTTGAATAGTAATTTTAAATTTTAAACAGTTAATCTGTAAGTCAACCTCTATTCTCAACTCGAAATCAAAAGGATAATATTTTTTTGTTTTTTGAGATTGATTTAAAAATAAGCATAAAGATTTTTCACTATCGTTTAAGCAATATTGCCAATGCAAATCCCTAGCAAAACCATGTTGCATTAACGGCAAATAATCTTGTCCAAATAATGAATTAGAGGTATTGAGATTGCCACAAATTGGAAACAAGATTGGAATACCTCCCCTAATACTTTTTGTCTTATCCATAAATCTTTTTTCATCGAAATAAAGTATCTCATCACCATTTGCTACCCAATTTGTAATAACACCTCCTCTTTCAGGACAAAATTTAATGTAGTTTTTTTCGTCTAATTTAAAAGTATATATACCTTGATTATTGACTGAATTAATTTCCACAAAAAATATCTACAGAGAATCAATCCAATCTAGTATGTGCTGATTAACTAATTCAGGAACTTCATCATGAGGACAATGTCCAGCGTCAAGAATAATTTCTTTAGTATTTTTAGGAGCAAATTTTTCATAAAGAAGTCTTTTGCGTTTGGTATTCATCCAAGGATCCGAACCTCCCCATAAAAGTAAAAGTGGAGAAGTCAATTTGTTCAATAATTTATCAAATGGTTCTCCTTTCACACCCGATGGATTCCAAACAGTTTTAAAAACATTAAAAGCTCCAGGATCCATTGAAGGCTTTAATATTGAATCGATAAGATAATCGTCAACATTAGTTGTATTTACATAAACCTTTTTGAGCGTATTTTGAATTGTTCCTCTTCTTCTCATAAAGTCAAATGTTCCTCGTTGGAGAAAAAAATTACCTCTAAAAAATGTTCCAACAAAAGTTCTTATAGAACTCTCAAGTCTATTCTTTGGTGGAACTTCTTCCTCGGTAAATGTTCCAGCAGCATTAAGCAATACAACTCCTGCAGATAATTCTTTCAATTCTGCACTGGCGGCTAGAGAAGCGTAACCACCTAAAGAATTTCCAACAATAAATGTTGGTTTTTTAATCACTTCTTTTACATATGATGCAACTTGATCTTTCCAAAGATGACTTGAGTATTGAACATCTGATGGCTTTGGGCTTTTTCCAAAACCCAAGAGATCTATTGCATGAACCTCATGTTTTTCACTCAAAACAGGGATATTAAAACGCCAATGATCTGTGGAAGCTCCAAAACCATGAATCAACAAAATTGCAAAATTTCTAGAGCTCTCCTCTTTTGGTTTAGCAGTAACAGTATGTATTGGATAACTTAAAAAATTCCAGGAGTAATTAACTTCTTTACTAATTAAAACTGATTTTTCCATTTACTAAAATTCTACTCTAAGTGATTCTAATAAAATTATTTCTTAACGAAGGCCTACTGGATTTGCCGCAACATCATCTGAAATTTTATTCCCACCTCCAGGGGTCTTATCTTTCAAAACTATTCTTAAAAGAACGGGAGCAAGAAATGTCGTACCAATAACCATTAATAAAATAGCCGCTTCAAGAGAAGGAGTTAACAGACCAGCGCTTGTACCTAAACCAAGAAATATTAATCCTACTTCTCCTCTTGGCATCATCCCTAGGCCTACAACCAATCTATTTGTAGGCTTATCACTTGAAAATACCCATCCGGCAGCAATTTTTCCAATAATTGCAACAACTAATAAAAATCCAGCGACTACAAGCGCAGATCTACTTGTTGGATCGAGTGGATTTATAACTGATAAATCCATACCAGCACCTACTAATACGAAAAAAATAGTCGCGAATAATGATACCAATGGTAAAACAGATTGTTGAATTGCATGATTATTTTTAGAGCTACTAAGAATTAATCCAGCTGCAAAAGCTCCTAAAGCTGCTTCTAGTCCTATTGCTGTCGCAACAAAACAACATAAAACTAATATTACAAAAGATGCAACTACTACAGCTCCAGGTGCTTTTAATCTATCTAAAAGCCAATCAAAACCTGGAGCTGCTGTACGACTTAAGGCAATAGCAGCAATAACAAATACAACAGCCGCAGCAACTAATTTAACTATAGGAGCTATTTCTAAAGAACCTCCAGCAGCAAGAGCCACAACAACTGCAAGAATAACAATGCCTAAAATATCATCCAAAACTGCTGCGCCAATAACTATTTGACCCTCTCTAGTTTTCAAATATCCCAATTCTCCAAAAACACTTGCAGTAATTCCTATACTCGTTGCAGTCATAGAGGCCCCTGCAAAAACTGCTGGAATTAGATCAACATGAAAAATTAACATTAACCCGAGTGTTCCGAAAGCAAAAGGCAAAATCACACCAGCCATAGCAACTGTAAAAGCTTGAGCACCAACTGCGACTAATTCCTCTAACTCACTTTCTAATCCTGTTAAAAATAGCAGTGCGTACAATCCAAGTGTTGCAACTGCTTGAAGAGAAGGAAAACTTTCAAAATAAACATCTGGTACTGCTTCACGAGGTATTGAAGCTAAAGAACTAATAATATTGACTAGTCCTTGATTTAATTCGGTCCCAGCTGAAGGTGGAATGAGTAAATGAAAACCTGAGGCTCCTATTACAACCCCAGCCAAAAGCTCACCCACAATAGTAGGTAAACTTAGTCTAACCAAGACTTCTGCTAATGCTCGTGCAGCTAAGAATATCAAGAGGAACCTAATAACTCCTATCAGTGTCTCAGCGACTTCTAAATCATGGGCACTTAACTCAGCAAGTAATGAATACATTTAAAATGTGAAAAAACTAAACTAACTAATTGGAAGATAGTTTATTGAGGGCCCAGTTTAAGAACTATGTAAAAAAAAGCAAAAATACTCAACAAGTGTGGATCTGAAGTTACAAGAAAGATATTTCTTTGGAAATAGCTATTGTCATATATATGTCTAATCCAATGAACTCCAACGAACCATTTGATCTACGCCTGCCTACTCCAGGTTGCTACTTAGATCCTGAGAAAGCTGGCATGGATTCAGATGCTGTTTTTCAAGGGATGACAGCACATCTCTTCTATACGCTTGGGAAATTAGCTACTTCTGCAAGTCCCCATGATTTATATATGGCGTTAAGTTACGCAGTGAAAGACAGACTAATGACAAGATATTTGGCCAGTCAAGAAGTTATAAGAAAAAAGCCTCAAAAAACTGTAGCTTACTTATCAGCAGAGTTTTTAATAGGTCCGCAATTAAGTAATAACCTATTAAATCTAGGTATAACTGAAGAAGCAGAGGATGCCTTAAAGAGATTTGGGATAGAATCATTATCAACAATTTTAGAAGTCGAAGAAGAACCAGGACTAGGAAATGGTGGACTTGGCAGACTCGCTGCATGTTATATGGAATCTCTAGCTTCTTTACAAGTACCAGCTGTGGGTTATGGTATTCGCTATGAATTTGGAATATTCAATCAGTTAATTAGAGATGGATGGCAAGTAGAGGTTACTGATAAATGGCTAAAGGGTGGATGGCCATGGGAATTACCTCAACCTGATGAATCATGTTTCGTTGGTTTTGGAGGTAGAACCGAAAGTTATAGAGACGATAAGGGTAACTACAGATCAAGATGGGTACCTTCTGAGCATGCTATTGGAGTTCCTCATGATGTTCCAGTATTAGGTTACAGGGTAAACACTTGCGACAGATTAAGGTTGTGGAGAGCTGACGCAACTGAAAGTTTTGATTTTTATGCTTTTAATATTGGTGATTACTATGGAGCAGTTGAAGAAAAAGTTGCATCAGAAACTCTGTCAAAAGTTCTATATCCAAATGATGGAACTGATGAAGGAAGAAGACTAAGACTCAAGCAACAACATTTCTTTGTAAGTTGCTCTTTACAGGATATGTTGAGAAGTCTTGAAAAACGATCTATCCATATAACAGAATTTCCTAATCATTGGACAGTTCAATTAAACGATACTCATCCTGCAATTGCAGTAGCTGAATTAATGCGCCTACTAATTGATCAATACCAAGTAGGTTGGGATAAAGCATGGAACATTACGACTTCATCAGTAGCTTATACAAACCATACATTACTTCCAGAAGCCTTGGAAAAATGGGATTTAGCTTTATTTAATGATCTCCTTCCTCGTCATTTAGAAATTATTTATGAAATTAATTGGAGATTCTTGCAACAGCTAAGACTTCGTTATCCGGGGGATGACAAAATACTTCAAAAGTTATCAATAATTGACGAAGAAGGTTCTAAGTCCGTAAGGATGGCGCATTTAGCCACTATTGGAGCACATCATATAAATGGCGTAGCTGCACTTCACTCCGATTTAATAAAAAGACAACTTCTTCCAGAGTTTGCAGAACTTTGGCCTGAGAAATTCACTAATGTTACTAACGGCGTCACTCCAAGAAGATGGGTAGCACTAGCAAATCCATCTTTATCAGGCCTATTAGAGAGAGAAGTTGGTCCTAATTGGATAACCAATATGGAACTATTAAAAAATCTAGAAAAGAAACAAGACGATACAAACTTTTTGCAGAAATTTGAAGATACTAAATTAACAGGTAAACGGAAACTTGCTAGTTTTATTCATTCCAAAACAGGAATACTTGTTGATCCATCAAGTTTATTTGATGTTCAAGTAAAAAGAATTCATCAATACAAAAGGCAGCATTTAAATGCTTTGCAAATTATTGCTCAATATTTGAGGATTAAAAATGGCACAATCAACTATAAAACTCCAAGAACAATAATATTTGGAGGAAAAGCTGCACCAGGATATTTCATGGCAAAATTAATGATTAGGTTCATTAATGGTATTGCTGATGTAGTTAATTCTGATCCAGATATGGATGGTCTTTTAAGGGTTGTATTTTTACCGGATTACAATGTAAAACTTGGAGAAATCGTATATCCTGCAACTGATCTATCTGAACAAATTTCAACAGCGGGTAAGGAAGCATCAGGAACAGGAAATATGAAGTTTGCAATGAATGGAGCCTTAACTATTGGAACTCTCGATGGTGCGAATGTAGAATTAAGAGATCTTGTAAAGAAAGAAAATTTCTTTCTTTTTGGAAATACTGAGAGTGAAATAATGGAATTGAAAAATAATGGTTATTCTCCTAAAACATTTATTGATAAATGTCCAGAACTAAAAGAAGTAATTCGTCTAATAGAAATTGGCCACTTCAGTAATGGAGATAAAGAATTATTTAAACCTTTATTACACAGCTTGACTGGACATGATCCATTTTTTGTTATGGCTGACTTCAATGAATACTTGAATAAGCAAGATGAGGTGAGTAAATGCTGGAATAATAAAAATGCATGGAATAAAATGGCATTATTAAATACTGCACGATCTGGTTATTTTTCTTCAGATAGATCTATTAGAGAGTATTGTAATTCTATTTGGAAGGTATCTCCTATGCCAGTAGAAATTACGTGTGATATTGAAGAAGTAGCTAATTAATATTTCTCTTATCTGGAAAGTCTGGAGTCTGATGAAATAATCTGTTTAATATTAATCTATCTAAATTTAGTGGATCAGGAGCCAATTCTTTAGAAATTGCTTTAAATTTCAATTCTACATTTTTTGTAACTTTAGTATCAAAAATTCTCTCCATTAAAGCCTCAATTGCATATAAATAAGCATTAACATTTTCAAGTTCATTTATAGCTTCAGTGATTTCTATATCAGAAATATGTTTATCATCTAAAATTACATTTTCATTTAACTTTCTTTCTGATAACTGTTTTTGTAATTCATCTGTAACTTTATTACAAAGAGTTCTAAATGATTGAATTGATGCCCAATTTAATTCTTGTTGCTGCCTAAAAGTGGGGAATTCTCTAATAAAACGATCATGCTCTCTATAAAATCTCTGACAGTCAGGGCATTGACATGGTTCTTCAGTCAAAAGAATAAATAATTCTTCCTATATTATCTCACTATTTGGGCATAAATGTCGGACCATCCAATAATTCGTCATTTTCATCAAGCGTATCTGGACTATCTGGTAAAGGTATTTCAATACTGGTAACCAAGTTAATCACATCTCTTAATCTCATAGAATCTGCAAACCATCCCATTGCCTGTTCAGCATCTCCTCTTTTTTCTGCATCATTTGCCTGATCTTCATGAGCTTCTGCAAGCAAAGCAAGCCAGCACAAACATCTTGCTTGGACTATTGAAAGGTCTAAATCATTAGGTTGCGATTTAGAAATACTTTCATGCTCTTGTTGAATTAAAAGCTTCAAACGCATATCATGCAACTTAGCCATAAAAGATTTATTACTAGTTACACGCTAGCGAGAGAGTGGCAATATTGCACACATACTACATATAGTTTATTACTTTAACGGGACTGGAGGGAGTCGAACCCACGACCTACGGTTTAGGAAACCGTTGCTCTATCCTGCTGAGCTACAGCCCCAATAGATGTTTTTTAGAGTAATAAGCATTATGCTAGATGAAAGCAGGAGAGGCAATCGCAAAAATGTTTTATTTTGGAAACGAAATAAAACATTTTTTGAGGAAAGTCCGGGCTCCCATATGGTCAGGCTTGCTGGGTAATTCCCAGTGCGGGCAACCGTGAGGATAGTGCCACAGAAACATACCGCCTAATACTTTTGTATGGCAAGGGTGCAAGGGTGCGGTAAGAGCGCACCAGCAACATTGAGAAGTGTTGGCTAGGTAAACCCCGGCCGGGAGCAAGGCTTAGTAGATTTATGACCATTAAACAATCTACTTTTAAGCGCCGCTCGAGACTGTGAAGTAATTCCAGTCCTAGATAGATGATTGCCCATCTTAACGAAGATGAACAGAACCCGGCTTATGACCTGCTTTCTACTTCATTTAAGTATTTTATTCATATGGCAAACTTAATTGATACGAAAAGAATTGATGAAATAATTACTTTTTTAAAATCATTAAATATTAACTCGCAAAGATTTCATGAAATAATAATTTCACAAAATCTAGAAACAATTCAAAATTTCAATGAAGCATTAACACACTCTTCAGGTAACAAAAAAATTAATTACGAAAAATTAGAATTCTTTGGAGATGCAGTCCTCAGATTAGCAGCATCTAATTTTATAGAAGAGAAATACACACATATGAGTGTAGGTGATAGATCAGAACTAAGGTCACAAATAGTAAGTGATGAATGGTTAACTCAATTAGGTAAAAAAATTGATGTAGAAAGATTTATCATCAAAGGTCCCAAAGCTCTAGGAGATGAAAATGCAAAAGATACTATTATTGGAGAAGCTACTGAAGCAGTAATAGGTGCAATTTATAAGTGCTTTAATTCAATTAAAGAAGTCAATTTATGGCTAGATGAGTTTTGGACAAAAGATTCAGAAGCATTTTTAAAAAACCCATATAAATTTAATGCTAAATCAGCATTACAAGAATGGTGTCAAAGAAAGGGATTTGATTTGCCAACATATAAAATCATGGAAATCTCAAAGATCCATGGAGATCCTAAAAGGTTCTCCTGTGAAATATATATTAACGGATCAAAAAAAGCATATTCTTTTGGGCAATCTCATAAAAAAGCAGAAAAAAATGCAGCAATTATTCTAATAGAACAATTTATAAAAGAAGGTAAAATTCAATATTCAAACTATTTCTAAATTGGTTAATTGAAAAGTTATGAGTTTATCCCAATTACCCCCTTCGAAAAGAACTGCTGCATTATTCTTAGTAACTCTTTGTACAAATCCCTTATATCCTCTGTATATAGAATTATTATCTTTAACAACTACTATTGAGCCTGGGAGTATAGGCTTACGCAAGGATTCCATAAAATAAATAAATACATCAAATATAATGATAAATGAAAATGAATGGTTAGTTGTTGGATTAATAACATCTCCACATGGAATTAATGGCAAAGTTAAAGTTAAGTCTCTTAGCGATTTTGAAGAAAGATTTATAAAACCAGGTATTAGATGGGTACAGAAGGGAAATGAGCTTCCTGCAGAACTAGAACTGACTTCCGGTTTCAAACAACCAGGTAAAGAAACTTTCATAATTTCATTCAAAGAAATAAAAACCAGAAATCAAGCGACAGACCTTAAACAAGGTAAAATCCTTGTCAAAGCTAACATCCTACCCAAATTAAACACGGAAGAATTTCACTTAATGGAACTTGTTAATTTAGAAGTAAAGATTGAAGAAAATAAAGAATTTAAAATAATTGGAAAAGTTATTAATTTAGAAAACGAGAAAAATAATTTACTTGTTATTCAACTATTAAAAAATAAAAAAAAAGTTTTGATACCATTCGTTAAAGAAATAGTTCCATTAATCGATTTAAAAAATAATTTTCTAATAATTACCCCCCCCCAAGGACTATTAGAACTATAAAATCTTTATATTCATAATATCTATAAAATCAAGTAACTTTACTTATTCAACAGTAACACTTTTGGCTAAATTTCTTGGTTGATCTACATCAAGTCCTCTGTGAGCAGCAATATGATAACTCAATAATTGGAGGGGTATTATATTAAGCAAAGGAGAAATCCATTCATTGGATTCAGGTATAGTCATTAAATAATCAAATATTTCAGTGCCATTACATTTAGGAGCAATTCCAATTAAATAGGAATCTCTCGCTTTTGCTTCTTGGGAATTACTAATAACTTTATCAAATACTTCTCCTGGGGAAGCAATTGAAATAACTGGTACCTTTTTATCCAATAAAGCTATTGGGCCATGTTTCATTTCACCAGCAGGATAACCTGCTGCATGAATATAACTAATTTCTTTCAGCTTTAACGCTCCCTCAAGGGCAATAGGGTAATTTATACCTCTTCCCAAAAAAACCACATCTTTAATATTAAAAAAATCATGAGCAAGCTTTTCTGCTGATTGATTATGCTTATCTAAAAGATCTTCTAGTAATGGAGGTAATTTAATAAGTTCAGCAATTAATTTATCGATTTCATCTGTACTTTGAGTTCCTTTGATTTGCGCAAATTGAATAGCTAATCCATAAAACGAGAGTAGTTGTGCGAAAAAAGTTTTTGTTGCAGCTACTCCAATTTCTATTCCAGCACCAATATCAATTATGTTTGAAATTTGTCTTCCAATTGAGCTGTCACTCCTATTAGTTATAGCAATTAGATTAGGTTTAAAATTTTCATCCTCTACTAAAGACCTTCTTGTAATTTCCATATTGATAGCTGCAATAGTATCAGCAGTCTCTCCAGACTGAGTTACTCCAATGGTCAAAATATTTGGTAACAATGGTGGTGGTGCGTATCGAAATTCGCTAGCATAAAAGACATTTGTAGGAATACCAGAGAATTGTTCTAATAAAAAGCTACCTACCATTGCAGCATGTTTGCTTGTACCACAAGCAATTATTTCAATCCTCTCAATTGATTCAAAAAAATTGGTATCGAAGGGTAAATTAATCTGCAATTGACCATTGTTGGGGTTTTTAATTAAATATTTTTCTAACCAATTTTTTGCTGTTTCCGGTTGATCATATATCTCCTTCAACATGTAATGTTTAAAGTTCATTTTATCAATTATTTGTTCTGATATTTTTAAAGAAATTGGATTTCGATATTGCCTCTCGTTATTTGAGTCATAAATTTCTACACCAAGAGGTGTCAAAAGAGCTATTTCTTCATCCTCCATAGGTAAAATTATATTCGTAAAATTAGCTATTGCTGGGGTATCACTTGCACACATAAATTCTCCTTCACCTAATCCAATAATCAAAGGAGCTTGCCTTCTTGCTACTACTAATGCATTAGGAGCACCGGACCATAACACTGCCAAGGCATATGATCCTTCTAGATCAGTAATTACATTCCTTACAGCTACTAATAAAGTC
>Ga0208749_1000274_pt1 | contig 13045 bp, 20 predicted proteins | sample Knorr_S15_td_DCM_FD_185601 | JGI IMG/M metagenome (GOLD analysis project Ga0208749, IMG submission 185601) | Marine microbial communities from Southern Atlantic Ocean transect - Knorr_S15_td_DCM_ad_63m_LV_B (SPAdes) (version 2) | ecosystem: Environmental > Aquatic > Marine > Oceanic | place... | reverse complement strand
CCTTACAATTTCGGGTAATTTACTCGTCCAAGGAAACACGACGTATCAACATACTAAAAATCATACCATCGCCGATCCACTTATCGAGTTAGGTAATGCAAATGCATCTGATACCATTGATTTAGGTGTGATAATGACACGACCAACCGCGAACGTTGTTTCTGGATTTATGGGTGACGAAAAGAAATATGTTATCGCGTATACGTTAAGCGATCCACTCGATCCGCATATCGTTCCTACAAACGCAACCTCTGATGAATATATAACTTTGAGTGTTGAAGGTGGTAATGTTTTGGCAGGTAACGTTACCACAACGGGTACGGTAGAAGCTACGACACTCAAGGGTAATGGTTCGGCTATAACAGATCTCGATGCGGATAGTATAACTTCGGGTGCTCTCGACGTTGCTCGTGGTGGTACGCATATCGCGTCGTACACGGCAGGTGATATACTCTACGCCACGGGGGCAACGACATTAGCAAAATTAGGTGTAAATGATGGTAAGTTTCTTAAAAGTACGGCTTCAGCAGTTGAATGGGCGGACGTTTCTTCCACTTTACAGGCTATTACAGATGGGGGCGCAACGACAACACAAACAGTCGCGTTTAATAACACGACCACGGGCTTAACATCCGCGGGTGATATTTCAATCGCATCTACTAAAAAACTTAAGTTTGCGGATGATATTCATATCACTGGCGCAGGCGACACGAGTAATCTTTTCATAAACGATGCAATAATACTTTCCCCAGAAGTACAGGGTGGTTCTACATCGACAAAGAACGTTTTATCGATAGATACAACGACTGGTGAGATTTTCGATTCAGGGGGACAAGGTGGTTCGACCATGGAATTTACACACGAGGAAGGTTCGGGTATACATGCGAACGTCAGTATAGGTAAAAACGCGTGGGCGGGGCCTACCGGTGAATCAAACCTTACAATAAACACGTACGGGTCTAACGTACTCACGGTTACCGGTAACGTATCCGCTACTAATATTACAATCGGTGGTTTACACGTCGCAGCATCACCATTCAATTTAGACGATGTTGCGAGTGCGGGTGCAGGTGCAAATGTTACATCGAACGTTATTCAGTTTACAGGACCACCAGGTGGTTATACAACCGATAACGCATTTGTTACCACGAAAAGTATCAGTATCGGATCAAATGTAAATGTAACTGGTAACGTCACGTCACAAAACCTCCAGCTTACAAATACACAAATAGCAACTACTTGGACTTCGGGATCAGGGACACTCGCAATAGACGCAAAGAATAAGAGTTACGGTACAGCTCCACTCACGTCTATAGACGCGGACGTTGCTATACTTTCCGTAACAAATTTACCAAGCGGGGGTCAAGTCGTTGTACCTCTCTTAGCTTCAGGGGCGGATAGAAAAGTATTAAAAACGATAACATCTGGTATCGATTTTATAGCATTTACGACCGATGTTTCCATAGACCAGAACGGTCATGGTCTTTTGACCGTATCGAAGATAGGTGCATCAGGTGCGGAAAAAATATACATGAACGCGATCGCGTTTACAGCAGCTTAAATTCTTTTTTTTTTAGAATCTTTCATATTATACATGGGCTTAAAAATAAAAAACCTTAGTATAATATAAAATATGTCTGGAGGTATAGCCCAACTCGTTGCAATCGGTGCCCAAGATGCGCACCTCGTCGGTCAACCCGAAGTTTCCTTTTTTAGATCTAACTACAAACGTCACACAAACTTTGCCCAAACTGTCGAAAGACAAACTATCCAGGGCAACCCCGCTACCGGTGGTATGTCCACTATTAGATTCGAGCGTAAAGGTGATATGCTCGGCTACGTCTATCTCGCCAATAGAAAAGGTGATCTTACGGATTGGACCGCGGAAGTTTCCAAGGTTGAACTTTTGATCGGTGGTCAAGTCATCGACACACAAGATGGTGCTTTTATTAATACTCTCGCACCAGTTTCTATGAATCAATCGTATTCGAAATCGACGTGGGCACTCACGGCTGATAAGTTTTACCCACTCAGGTTTTCGTTTTGCGAAAACGCCCAATCCGCGCTCCCATTGGTCGCGCTCCAATACCACGATGTTGAATTGAGAATTACGTGGGGAACATTGGAATCTACATCAGAAGGACTGGAAGTGTACGCCCAATTCATCCACCTCGACACAGATGAACGTACAAACTTATCCTCTACGCCACAAAACATGATCGTCACACAAACACAAAAGGCCATTGCATCCAATGGTAAAGTCCAAGAACTTAACTTTAACCACCCAATGAAGTATTTGATTGCAAAAAAATCAACCAACTTTGACGGTGTTACCGCTAGCCTTACCAAACTCAAACTCCAAATCAATGGTACAGATGTTACAGACGCCCAAAATTACGAACCACATTTTTCCACGGCTCCAATCTACTACCATACTCAATCGTCCACGGTTGACGCTGGTACCTTGTTGGTTCCATTCTGTCTCGATACAACGAAGATTCAACCAACGGGTTCGCTCAATTTCAGTAGACTCGATTCCGCGAGACTCGTTTCTGACAATTTGCCCTTTACAGAAGACCTCTACGGTATTAACTACAACATCCTCCGTGTCGAAAACGGTATGGGTGGTTTGATGTACTCGAACTAATTTAATTTAGCCACTTATTATAAATGTTCTGGCAATTAGTTTTTTTACTAGCTTTCATTTTTATTATAACTTACGATCCCAAATCCGGAACTTTGAATCATCTCATCGACTCTAAACACGAAGAACCCGTACAAAATGCGGAGTGTAAAGATGGACATTACCAGGAGATTCAATTTGCTCAAATGGGATACGAGTGTCCAAAAGAAAACAATGTACACATGGGCGCGATTATACGAACTTAAAAACATAAATACTACTTTTAATATACAATGTTTACATTCGATCGTGAAACCGCAATAATTGTTGCTATTATAATGTGTATCGCAGCATCTATTTATATGTATAAAGAGCTTAAAACGACCAGGGAAGAAATGGAAAGTGTTAAGGGAATGAATGGTAAAATATCTTCATTTTTGTCCCAAATAACACCTGTCAGAGTCCCAGGACCAGCCCAAAAAATTGAAAAACCTGTTAAAAAAGATACTGTAAAAGAAACCCAAGTCGACGAAGATTTTGAAGAAAATCAAGATAGCGAAGAAGAATCTTCAGAATAATCATATCGCTCTATTATAACTTGCAATCGCGCAATGAAAAAGTACAAGGCTATAGCTATTCCCGTAATGTTTACGGGTCATAAACCAAAGTTCCTGACTGTCCGAGACCGACGATTCAAAGATTGGATTTTCGTTACCGGAGGGTGTAGAAGAAAAGAAATACCTAATCCTATTAGGTGTGCCTTACGAGAGTTAGACGAAGAAACGAGAGGGGTCGTAAATCTTAAGAAAGGTGAATATACAGACTTCAAGTTTGTAGTAAAGGAAAGTCCGGGTGTGGAATTAGAATATAACGTGTTCATATTTTTCGTAAATTATACACAACAAGAACAAAACGAACTCGTCAAGAAGTTTAACGATGAAAAACAAAAAACAAATTTAAAAAAAATACAAAAATTACCCATTAAAAGAACCCATGATGAAAATGATTTCATGAATTTTGAAACCTTATCAGAATTTAACACGAAAAAACAGTGGGATCGTATAGTTAAAAACGTACTCAATAACCCAGAATTTTACGCGTGTGTAACTTCTGTTAATAGAAAAACCTTCTCTATTAAATAATGAAGTCCAAGGCTTATATACTATCTCAAATACAGGAATTACTCGTCGAAAGACACGGATACACACAGGATAAAGCAGAAAGGTACGCAGAATTACATAAAGACGATAAAGTTTATGAACTACTCGTTTTGAAAAAATCTTTATCAGAACAGGAACAGTATCCAGAAATCTCGTTTAGAAAAACACTTTGGCGTCATCACTACGATAGTGAATGAATATAAAAAAATAAAACCAATACCTTATAAGTATATACCATGTTTAAACACTGGTGTAGAGAACAGGGGTTCTTAAACAACTCCAATGTATCACATGTGCTCATGGATGGGGGTGTCCTTTCCGTGCCATTTGATAGATTGAATGATTTTTACGAAAAATGTGTAGAAGTATATAATTTAGGTGAAAAGATTTTTGTTGTCGAGCAAAAAACGGAAAATTATAACTTTTTTATAGATCTCGATTATAAAGATGAAAATGAATTAACCGTTAATCAGATAGAAAGTATATGTAAAATTATTTGTGATAAAGTTAGTAAGTTTAAAGGTGCAGGAAATGCCTTAATATCTATAGCAGAACCAAAAAAAGCTTCGCATAATTTAATTAAAACAGGTGTTCATATAAACTGGGAAGGTTTTACAGTAAATAGATCTTCAGCAATAGCTATAAGAGAACATGTCATAGATACTCTAAATTTAGTATACGGTTCAGTAAAATGGGAAGACGTTGTTGATTCGGCCGTATATGGTAGTTCTGATAGAAAAACAAAAGGGAGTGGTTTTCGTATGCCTTTTTCACATAAACGTGCTAAACATGAAGAGTGTTCTGGTCAAGGGTGTAAAGAATGTAATAACACGGGGAAAGTTATTCAGGGTGAATACTTACCGTATTTCATTTATAAAGGTAGTAAAGGTAAAGGTCCTTTCACTTTACTCGAAACTATATTACCACACCCAGATGTTAATCTTTTACACAAGGCAACTGTACGTAGCCAAAGTACAGAACCAAATATTATAGAAGGAAAAACGGTCTTTCAAACAAATGAAGGGTCTTTTACACAAATGGATATAAAAAATGAATTCAAAGACCAGGAAGTTATATGTCTTTTACAAAACTTTATAAACAAACACCTCGAAGGACAAACAACTTCGCGTATCACGAAAATGTTTGAATGTAATAATCAGTTTCTAGTATCAACAAACTCTTTCTATTGTGAAAATAAAAAATGTAACCATAATTCTAATCACGTATGGTTCCATATACTAGGAGAAACAATTGCACAGAAGTGTTTTTCGACTACTGACATAATGAGACATTATGGGTTTTGTAAAGATTTTACAGGTAAAAGACACCAATTACCGCCTAAAATTGTAGATATTTTATACAAAGATGGTACCGTTAAGAAGTATGTATCACCTAATAAATCTTTTTTCAAAAAGAAAAGTGATAACGAAAACACTAATATAGATCGTACCATAAATACCACACTTCTAGAGTTTATAAATAAACATGTGGTAAAAAATGACGTTACATTTAAGGTAAAAAGTATAGAATTAAGTAAACCTAAATCTAAACCTAAATCTAAATCTAAAGAGTATTTAGTACATACAACGTATACGTGTAGTGAATGTAAAACTCACAATACAGATTTTAAAATAACAAAAAATAAAATTCAACAAGTTTGTAAATGTACCACCCGCGAACATTTTCTCCCGGAAAAAATAGTATCTAAATTATAGATACGCAATGATAGCTATAGTAGTTCTAGCTATTGTAATATACTTTGCATCCTCTTTAATTGTAAAAGATACCGATAACAATATCGTATCAGAAATAAATAAACTCGTAAGACAATCTTATAAATATTCAGGGTTAAATAAAGATATACATAGCGAATTCGTTGAAAATATCAAATTAGCACTCGAATACAGGACAAATACCGAATTATCAAGAAGATATTTAAACAGGGCGCTAGAAAATTTAAACGAAATATCTCTTAGTTCTATGTCAGGTGATACGGACGAATTAGAGAATATAGATACTATTATTAGCGATTTAAGAACGTTATTTGAGTATTTGTATAACGTTATAGAACAGCGTGAAAGTGAGTAAAATAGTTAAAGGAAATGTCTGTATAATAATTATACTATGGTCGCAAGAACAAGAACAAGATCCGGGAGAATTTCTAAAGCGCCAGAACGATTAGAATTATTTGAAGAAGTTGAAGACGATTTTAGGGACGATGAATACGATTCAGATGTGGATTTATTACAATCAGATGATGAAGATTTTTGTACGGATAATGATGAAGAAGACTCCGAATACGAAACCGATCCGGATGAAGATGAAAATGGAAACTTAAAAGGGTTTGTTGTTGACGACACGGACGAAGATGAAGAATATTCAGAAGAAGAAGAAGAAGAAGAAGATGAGTAATAATGAGCTTAAAAAAATAGATACTTTTTTTATATATGGAAGCTGAAGTTGGTACACCTATTGAGTATAACCCAGACGAATTCATAAATAAAAACAGTGATGAATTAGAAGAACGTAATGATGAACATAATCATAACGAAACCTACTACGACCACGTACAACAACCGCCTGTATATTATAACCACCCACCTTTACCAATACAAGATAAAAACGATATCTTTTCAAACATAGATAAAACAGGGTATGTTATTATTTTTGTTGCATTCTTATTAGGGTTTTTCATGGGAAAAACCATGCAACCAGTTATTCTTCGACCGGGATAGGTTTACCACTTACCCAATCGTATTGAGATTGGGTTTGTTGTCCTTTGAACGTACCTATATTACCGGTTTTAGGTTCAGTAAAATACGCTCGACTTACAACTAATGGATCTTTTATAATATCCTGAATTATATCAGATGCAGTAACATTTTTTTCTTCCGTTTTATTTTTTACGTTAGTATAGTACAATTTTAAAAATAAAATGATTATTGCAATAACAATAAGAATGGTGATTATGTTTAATATAATACTCAACATACTTACATTTAAATAACAAAATTAATTTACGCCTCCTCCGGGTCTACATTTTCCTTATTTTTAGATGTCACTTCCTCTTCTTCATCTTTACCATCGTCCTCCTTAATCTGCGCCTGTTCCGAAAGTTCAACTTGAGTTTTCTTAGCTTCGGCTTTAACCTTTTCATCGTCAAACTTTTGCATGGCTTCTATAGAATTAAATCCTCTTTCTTTAGCCTCATTTTCCAACGCTTCCTTCGCGTCAGCGGCACGTTTTTCAGTTCTTTCCTTGATTTCCTGAGCAACAATCTCATCTGCCTCCTTGACGAGATCTTCCATATCCGCATCCGGTTTTTCCTTTTGGAGACGGTCCAATACTTCACCGGGGTGACTGATTGGAGGTTCATCGGGTTTCGTATAAAACTTAGAGTTTTCGTCACCACTTTTAAAATACGTATCGGAACCAGGTGCCTTAACAGCCATCATATCCCTCTTACGTTCAGCAAACAAAGCTGCGGCTTGTGCCTGATTTTCTCTATACCCAGTCATCAATTCCTCGAGCTTTTCATCCGCATAGTGCGCATCTTCAATCTGAACCGGATCAGGTGGAATTAATAACCACTTATACATATCAACAACGTAAATGTCGAAAGTCGCATCTTCCTTTTGAAGACGTTTTGCATGAGCAGCAGCTTCATCGCGCGAGTTAAATGCGCCCCTAATTTTAATACCAAACTTATCATTTTTTTGTGGTGCCTCCGGTCCTACGACGGAAAGACATGCGTATATTTGACCAGGTACGGTCGTGTAATCTTGTTCGAGAGTTGCCATTGTTTTATATATTTACTTAGTACCTTTTTTTTAAGCCTGTTTTTACTTAGGTTACCATTTAAGGAACGATGGTAAAGCAACTAAACACCCGAGTAATATAACGGTATCTACGAAAAGAACTCTATTTTTGATTTCGGGACACCAATTCTTATACTTAACGATTTGTTCCGAATCTTGAGGTTTTATCCAGTGGTAAAACATCGCGAGGTACGTTGGTCCGAGGTTACGTTTACACGTGTACCAATGGTCGTAATAGGCGAGTGCTATGTACGGAAAATATAAGAGTCCTAGAAGGACCCACTTGTTTTTATGAGGTAAAAACCAGTACCCACCTGATAACGCTAACGTCAACCATATACACTTCCAGTTTGCAACGGGTTGTGTGTCGTCACACTTCTTATCTTCAGTTTTCATTTATATAAACTACTATTATTTATCCTACTCGTCATTGTTTTTTACTTTTTAGCTTTTGATTTTACTGGACTTGGTGTTTTTTCCTTGTTAAATCTAGTTTTTTTACTTTTTGGCTTTTGCTTTTCAAATATTTTCAAACTCAAGTTTAATAATTCTTCCATTATCCATATCTGTCCGTCGTTATTTGGTGCAAGTTTTTCAAGTTTTTTTTGAAGTTTTGAGTATTTTTCCTGTAACTGTTTGAGAGAAAGGTTTTCGTTATTTGAATTTGAATTTGATTTGGAACGAAAATATTTATTCGGTAAAGAATTTAACATACCCCCTTCCTTTCTAACCCTGTTTTGTACAATAACGTTAGGAACATTCGTCTTATGATAATTCCTTTTTGGTACCATTTTAAATGGTAATGGTGATAATGATTTTGATTTTTTTGTACTGGAATTGGAATTGGAATTGGAATTGGAATTGGAATTGGAATTCCGTTTTTTTGACCTTATTTTTTCCATTGCTTTTATAAGGTGATTCATTGTGGTCTCTTTCGTTTTAGATTTTTCTTGTTCGTTTTTTGGTTTTTCTTGTTCGTTTTTTGGTTTTTTGTTGTTGGAAACTTGGTTAAAATTTTGTAACAAGTTTCGTTTGGTGTCTATGCGAGTTTCATACTTCTTTTTAGGGGGCATTTATATAAACTACTATTATTTTTTAGTAAAATTTTTTATATTATTTTTGTGATTTCTCTTCCTTCTCGCGAATTCGTTTTCCAAATTCTTTACCTTACGACGATAAGCATCTACTATTTTTTGTATTTTTCTTTCCTTGATTTCATTAGTCATTCGCTTACCTTCATCTATTCTCTTAATCTTTTCACCCGCTTTATTCATTTCCATTTGAATGGTATTACGTAGAGATACCATTTATATAAACTACTATTATTTTTTTACATTTTTCGAATAATTTGGTACTTGGTTACCATACTTTTTGTTATAATTCTCACGCAAGTTCTGTGTTCCTTTCATTGGTGATGGTGATTTAGGACTCATTTTCAATAAACTATTTAACGAAACTGTCACAAGTTTATTAGATTTAGGTTTAGGGTTAGGTTTAGTCGCAGATTCTTGGTTACCCTTTTTTAATTTTGTTTTGGTATGCGCTAACACGGTAGATTTTTTAGGTTTTGACGAATTTGTAATTTCCTTTTTAGTCATTTATATAGTCTGAGATTTTTAAACCCAAGTCGATAGATTCGATAATAAAAATTAATAAAATGATCCAAAACGGAAAAGGAGGTGAAAAAACGAACCAGTGGGGAAAAGTATTTGAAAGGGAAACGTCTGACTTTGAAGATGGTGAGGTTATCACCATTCATGGATACGAGTATGTATATGTAGATCAGGATAAATCTATTGCACATCTCGAACAGTATAAGGGGTTAAAAGAATATGTTAAAAAATTGAAACCTGATGGTTTATTTCGTCGATTATGTGATAATTATATACATATCATTGAAAAAAAGCATCAGCTAGGTCCAGGTACAACTGATGAAAAGATTGGTCTAGGATCTCATAAACTTAAACAATATTCAAAAAGGTACCCAAACGCAGACTTTCGTTTTTCTTACATGTTAAACGAGTGTTTTTGGAACTCTTTGAAATACGAAGATACATATGAAATTATGGGCGAAGAAGGTATTGGGTTTTTCTTTGTAAGAGGTGAAAACGCGGCTATGCGTAAAACAACACTTACAAACAAAGGTAAGAAAAGGGGTGTTTATTTTCCTGCTAAATACAAAGCTGATTGGGGACCTATTTTTGAACATATCCATGCACGAGCACCTCCATTGTTTTAGACGAAGGGTCTTTACTATTTATCGCACGTCTCGCGGAAACATCTTCTATGTTATAATCATTAAAACTACTGATTACGAGTTCGACTTTTGCATTTGACATGACGAAACCAATACCAGAACTTTTTAATAAATTAAATAAATCTGTATGATCATCTATACCAAATCCATCTTTCGTATACCCTACAAAACTCTTAACACTTTCCGGTGCGTATGGAGGGTCCGCGTATATAAAATCATCGTCGTTTACGATTTGTGTGAACGCGTCTCTGAAATCACAACATTTGAAAACCACATTTTTTATAAGGTCTTGCATTTTCACTAACTCGTCTAAAGATATAATCAAAGGTGTTGTTTTATAGTGTCCATACGGTACGTTAAACCCGTTCGGTCCTTCCCTATATACACCTCTAAAACACGTCTTGTTTAGAAAAATTAATGTCGCGGCGTGTGTATATGTTGTAGGTATTAAATCGTTATACGTTTTACGTATCCAATAATAATAACTTTCCTTCGATGTGAGACCTTCCTCTTCAGTTTGTGGTTTACGGTTTACTTCAGTACCTGTTCGCGTATCGTACGTGGTAAAGAGTTCAAGTAAATGGTCGTGTACATCTTTAGGATTCTCTTGAATCTGTTTATACATGTTGATTAACTTTTGATTTTTATCGTACGCGTACACTTTACCTTTTACGGTAATATCTTTACTCTCGAGTAACCCAAATAGAACGCTACCACCACCCACGAATAGTTCGTGATAATTTTCTATTTTCCGTGGAAACGTTTTCAAAACTTTATCGAGAATTTGTGTTTTACCACCGACCCATTTAATGATAGGTTTCATTTATATTAATTAGAATCTTCTTTTTAAACTAAGTAAAAATTTTTTATTATGGTATAAAACTTACGATAATAAAAAAGTGTTCAATGTAAATATTTGAGGTTTCATTTATTAGGTACTTTCCTTCGTTTGGATTGGGGCGTTCCTGGAACAGATTTATTTATTTTTGGTTTTTTAGTATTTGATACCCTACTACGAGCAGTGGTAGTTGGTTTTAAATTTACATACTGTTTTTCAATTTCTTCACTTACCGCCATTTTAAAAAGCTGTGCTACTTGTTTTTTATGCATTTCCGTTCTTGGAAAATTATTAGGGTCAACATAATATTTTGCCGCGTTTCGTAATAATCTTCCATTTTTAGTATCTTTACTAATCAAGAAATTCATATTAATATTTTTATTTAATTTCAATGGTTCATTTGGTACAAGATAATTGGCTATATTTTTAAGAGTTTTTATAGAAATTTTACTATTCGAATAATAAATATTTTGTATTTTCTGATAAAATTCTTTTTCATTCATTATTAATATATAGTGATATTTTTTTAGGTACTAAAAAATAACCTTAGTAACCCATTTAAAAAAGAAAAATTAAATTAAATAAATGGAGGAGATACGCAAGTACCATAACGAGTCCAAGCGTCTCCTCATCCAATCGGCTACCCGCGAAGGCGACAGTATTTTGGATGTAGGATGTGGATTCGGTGGTGATCTCCAAAAGTGGCGACACACCGGGGCAAATATAAGCATGTGCGAACCAAACACAGACTCACTTAGGGAGGCTAAGTCGCGTGCCAAGAACATGAAAATACGCGTCAACTTTTACGAAGGTGATATATTCGCGTGTCCGCATAGGAAATACGACGTCGTATGTTATAACTTTTCGTTACACTATATATTCGAAACGAACACGTTATTCGAGACATCTTTATTAGCAATTAAGAATAGAATGAAACCCGGGGGTGTTTTTATAGGAATCATACCGAATTCCGATAAGATTATCATGAACACACCCGTAAAAGACGAGTTAGGGAACTACTTTTTAATGAAACATACGAGTTCGGGCAAGTTCGGTGAAAAGTTATACGTCCACTTAGCCGATACGCCGTATTACGCGAGTGGACCTAAGGTCGAACCTATAGCGCACAAGGACATGTTGTTTACGCGAATGGAAGATTTGGGGTTTACTTTAACACTGTGGGAAGATCTTAAAGGGAACCCGGTTTCGGATCTGTATAGTAAATTTAGGTTTGTGTATAAGAAATGATTAGTTATTTTCATTATTTTTACTAATATTTTTAAGTGTTTTACTAAAATTATGAATTTTTTTTCGAATAGTTATTCGATTATTAAAATTTTTATTTAAAGGTGGTGAAAGCATGTTTCTATAACGACGAGTTAATACTTTCTGTTTAGTGTTATAAGCTCTTAAACTCGACCTTGCTACATTCATTTTATTACCTTCGGTTTTTGCTTTGGGTTTTGTATTAACTTTTCGTGCGATATTTTCGCGGATTTTTGGTGGTAAACGAGGTAAATTTTTTCGTTTAACAGTTACAGTGGACAATTGGTTCGTATAATATTTATGATTTATAAATTTAGTACTATTATTTTTCTTAATATTTAATTCTGGTTTTTTAAGTTCTGACGATATAGCTTTAAGTCTTGGATTCCGTCGCAATTCAAGTGTGTTGAGTCTAGGAAAGTCTTCGATCTCTTTTGGTAACGAGGTTAAATTATTCCCGTTCAACAGAAGTAACCTAAGTTCTTTACAACGACTAATCTCTTTTGGTATCGATGTTAAATTGTTATCACCTAAATCAAGTTGTTTAAGATTTTTAAGAAGACCGATCTCTTTTGGTATCGAGGTTAAATTGTTATTCCATAAATAAAGTTCCTTGAGGTTTTTAAGGTTACCGATCTCTTTTGGTATCGAGGTTAAATTGTTTTCATTCAAATAAATTTTCTTAAGGTTTTTACAAAGACCGATCTCTTTTGGTAACGAGGTAAGACTATTACTCTGTAATACAATTACTTCGAGTTTTTTAAGGTTACCGATCTCTTTTGGTAACGAGGTTAAATTGTTCTTCCACAAATAAAGTTCCTTGAGGTTTTTAAGGTTACCGATCTCTTTTGGTATCCAGGTTAATTTATGCCCTGATAAACTAAGTGATTCGAGTTGTGTAAATAAACCAATTTCTCTTGGTATATTAGTATAATTCGATTCGTTGGCGAGAGAATTGATATTAATATTCTTAGCATTTTTCCTGTAATTAGTAAGGTTTAAAGGAATATAAAGTCTTCGTCTGACTCGACGATTGGTATCTCCGGAGTTATTGGAGTTACTCATATACATTTACCTATTATT
>Ga0208749_1000273_pt1 | contig 13061 bp, 11 predicted proteins | sample Knorr_S15_td_DCM_FD_185601 | JGI IMG/M metagenome (GOLD analysis project Ga0208749, IMG submission 185601) | Marine microbial communities from Southern Atlantic Ocean transect - Knorr_S15_td_DCM_ad_63m_LV_B (SPAdes) (version 2) | ecosystem: Environmental > Aquatic > Marine > Oceanic | place... | reverse complement strand
GAAGCCATGTCCAACCTTATGGGATATTGGAAAATGGTGAAATAATTAAAGGTTTGGATGTGCTTGCATTTTTATATGAATTAATTGGTATAGGCTGGATTTTTTATCCTTTAAAAATTCAATTTTTATAACCTGTTTAAGGTTGGCTTATTGATATTGGGCAAAATATAGACTCAATATTACAGGAAGATCAGGTATAGAGAAACTTTGCAGTAATGGATGTCAACAATAGATATGGACAATATCGATTAGCTATCTTGACAAGGAATCTAGATAAAATGTCAAAAGAAAAATTAAATAAACATTTAAGAACAGCTGATACCTTCTTAAGTGATATGCATCATTAAGTTTTAGGCCCGTATTTAGATTTATCTTTGAAAAATTAAGAGAAAATTATATTATTACGAAATATTACGAGGAGATGTTATGTTTTACATGTCGAGGTTTAAAAATGAACATTTGAGCACTTTTTCTTAAAATTAATTTAACAGGAATAATTACTTTCTACGAATTGGATTGGGTAACTAAAAATCAGTCAGATTTTACAAGATTGGAAGAATCAATTGCAATTAAATTAGAAAGAATACTTGACTCAGGTTCTAAAAACATTGGTTACCATTTAAAAGCTTAATTTAGTATTACATTTGAAATGAAAAATCAAGAAGAAAAAAAAATATTTTTTCGAGAAAGAATTCATTCTTTGAATATCTTTATATTTTTAGGATTTAATTTATCTCTTATATCTATACTAGGTTTGTTTTGGTTCAAATCTTCAATAGGTAATCTAGTTTAAGTTTCACTTAATTAGTATATTTAAGAAATCTTCAATAAATAAATTATATTTTGGCAATTGGATATCTTCAAAGAAAAGCATCTTGGGAAACTCTATTAAAGGTAAGTTCTGGAACTTTTTCAGATCAAGCTATTGAAAAGGTTTTAAGAAGCTACCAATTCAATTCTTTAGATATAGCATTTATTACTGAATTATCATTCGGATGCATAAGATATAGGAAGTTTCTTGATCGTTGGATTGATCATCTATCAAAAATTACTCATCAAAAGCAACCTCCCAAATTAAGATGGCTTTTACATATAGGTTTATATCAATTATTAAAAATGGATAAAATTCCATTTTCTGCGGCTATCTCAACAACTGTAGAGGTAGCAAAAAAAACTGATTTAAAGGGTTTGACAGGTACTGTAAATGCAATTTTACGAAATGCAGTTAGAAAAATAGAACAAGGAAATCCCCCTAAAATATCTTCTGATGTTATTGAGAAAATTTCATATCTTGAATCATTACCATTATGGCTTGTTAATGAACTTATTAATTGGTTTGGAATTAAAGATGCTGAGGATCTTGCCAAGGCATTTAATAAAAAACCTTCTATTGATTTAAGGATTAATCCAATAAAAACTGATTTAGATAAATTTCTGAAAGTACTGATTGAAAATAACATTAATGCTGAACCAATCAAGAGCTTAAAAAATGGAATTACCTTAAATTCTAATCCAAGATCTATTAAGAACTTGCCTGGTTATAACGATGGCCTGTGGACAATTCAAGATAGATCTTCTCAGTGGGTTGCCCCTCTTTTAAATCCCAAACAAGGTGAAAAGATATTAGATGCTTGTGCGGCACCAGGAAGTAAATCTACCCATTTAGCAGAATTAACAAATGATAATGCTGACATACTTGCTGTAGATAGATCAGAAAGAAGATTAAAGATAATACAATCAAATTTAGATAGGTTAAATTTAACTTCTGTAAAGACTCTTAAAGCTGATGCGACATGTTTGCTTGATTTGAAGCCTGATTTTATATCGCATTTTGATAAGATCTTGATTGATGCCCCCTGTTCTGGGATTGGAACTCTTTCAAGAAACCCAGATGCGAGATGGTCCTTAAATAAAGACAAAATAAAACAATTAATTATTTTACAGGAAAGGCTATTAATGAGTCTTTTACCGCTTTTAAAAAGGGATGGCCTTTTAGTTTATTCAACTTGCACAATATGTCCTGAAGAAAATAACTTATTAATTAACAGATTTATTGAAAAAAATGATGAAATACAATTAGATAGCCAAAAGCAAATTTTGCCCCAGCTAGATCATCATGGAGATGGATTTTATGCTGCCGTCATTTCTTATAAATGAAAATAATAAAATTTAATTTTTAATATCTAAATTATAAATTTTAGCAATAAATTTTTTCCATAAATATGCAGCATTTCCACTTGATAATTCTGATTCTTTGTTTTCATCAAAGCCTAGCCATACTCCTGTCGTAAGGTTTTTTATTGAACCAATAAACCAAAGGTCTTTGTTCCCATCAGAAGTTCCTGTTTTCCCAAATATTTTCTCACCCTTTATGGAAGCTGCTATTGAGGTACCATCATTAACTGATTTTCCTAGTAGTTTTTTTAGATTGTTATTTACTTTTATATCTAATATTTGTTTGGAAATAAATTTGTTTTCCCAAATTGATTTACCATTTAATGTTTCAATTTTTTCTATAGTGCTTGGCATATAGATTTTCCCATTACTATTTATTACGGCATAAGCATTTGTAATGTTTAAGAGATTATCTCCATAAGCGCCAATTGCTAACGATGGGAATTCTTCAAACTCTTGTTTATATCCCAGGCCAAATGCATTCGCTAGATTAATAACTTTTTTAATTCCTACTTTTTTAGTTATTTTTATAGGAATTATGTTAGATGAACTTTTAAATGATTCAATTAAAGATATTTTACCTCTATATATTTCGGAAAAATTTTTTGGGCAATAATCTTCCCAACAAGTGGGTAAATCTTCAAACTTATCATTTAATTTAATACCATTTGTTAATGCAGCAGCATAAGGAATAATTTTGAAAGTAGAACCTAAAGGTCTTATAGATGAATTAACTCTATTAAATTCGTTTAATGATGGATTCTTGCTTGTTATCATTGTCCTTATTAAACCTGTATTAGATTCTATTGATAACAAAGCCAATTCAATATTATTGGGTTTTACAGAAGCTGAAATATTTTGGCCATTTTCCTGCCATTTTTTATTGATACTAGATTTAATTCTTAAAAACTTATATTTGTTAAAATCTTTAATTTTGTTATTAGTTTCCTCAATAATAAAATTTATTAATAACTTATCATTTAACAGATTATTAGTTGTTTGATAATTTAAGGTAATTTTCTCATTAAGAGCTTTATTTCTAGCATCAATAGATATGTATCCATCTAGATACATGGATTCAAGAATTTGATTTCTATTTTTAATAGCTAGTTTTATATTTTCATAAGGCGAATAGATTGAAGGTGCTGGAGCCAGTCCTGTAATTAATGCAATTTCTGATAGTGTTAATTCGTTTATAAGTTTTCCAAAATAAACTTGTGAAGCCTCATTTATACCATAGGCTCCTGAGCCTAAATAAATGTTATTTAGATATAGTTTTAAAATTTGATCTTTACTATATCTAAATTCTAGTATCAAAGATATCAATATTTCTTTAAGCTTTCTTTGAAAACTTATATCATTATTTAAAAAAATTAATCTTGCAACTTGTTGAGTAATCGTACTTCCGCCCTCTTTAAGATAACCGCTGTTTATATTGCTCATCAAAGCTCTTGAGAGGCCAATTAGATCTATTCCATTATGTTTTAAAAATCTTTTATCCTCAGCAGATATAAAAGAATATTTTAGTAAAAATGGAATTTTGTGTTTGTTATTATTTATTTCAAATTTGCGGCTTAATTTACTCAATATCTTGTTGTCAGAAGACAACATTACATAGGAATATTTTGGATCTTTTGAAAGATGATTTTTAGAAGGATCAAATTTTAAAGTAGTTATAAATATATTAATTATGGGGAAAAATATTCCAGAAAAGATTAATATTGGAATAATAAAAATAAAATATTTATATTTTATTTTTCGCACTTTAAGCGACTAAATAACTATGGCCTATAGCTATAGCTGTAACTAACATGCCAGAGATCAAAAACGGTTGAGCACTTGCCTGATATTTGACATCAAATTTCAAAGGGTCTCTTAGTAACCACATATCTTGAAAAGTAATTTGAGGAATTATAAGTAAAACCAAAATTACAGATGCTAGATGTTGTCCAATAATAATTAATACAACTACCATTGCTAATTGAAAAATGTCAATAAGTCCTGCACTTATACGACTGGCATTTTTAATTCCAAATACTACTGGTAAGGAAGTTAAGCCCAGTTTGGAATCGCCTTCAACACTTTTGAAATCATTTATAACCGCTATACCAAGTCCAGAGATACTATAAGCAAGTGTTAGTAATGCCGTAACAAGAGTTAATTTTCCAAATAAAGCTTGTCCTGCCCACCAAGGTAGAGCTATATAAGATGCTCCTAATGCATAATTTCCTAACCAACCATTTTGTTTTAATTTTAGAGGTGGAGCAGAATATATATAACTAACAAAAGAGCCGCCTAAAGCTAAAAGTAAGACAGATGGAAAAGTATGTTTAGCATACAAATCTAATAGAAAAGCTACTATTAACCCAGAAATAAGTAATATCCAGATTTGTATCTTTACTTCTTTAATTGAAATTTTTCCAGAGGGGATTGGTCTATTAGGCTCATTAATTGCATCAATTTCTTTATCAAAGAAGTCGTTTATGGTTTGGGTATAACCCGTTAGCAGTGGTCCACTCATAAGCATGCAAGCTAATGATGCTAAAACATTGCTAAATGTCCACTTAAAATTTCCACTCGCAGCTGCCCCACAAATAACTCCCCAGATCAAGGGGATCCATGTAATAGGCTTCATTAATTGTATACGGAGTTTCCAGATACTTGAAGTCTCAGAAGCACCTTTAATGCCTAATAGTTGTTTTGGATCATTCACTGTTATTCTTTAACCTTTTTCAATTTCTTCAGGGAAAAACCAGGTTTCCTTACCATTTTGTAATTTTGCAGTAATTCCAATACTGTTGCCGTCAGTCATTTTATAACCAGATATTATCGCTCTTGGAGTAGAGGATATTTGATCAATTAAGTTTGCAGGTAGTCTATCTTTAACCTTATTAATGTTAATTTTAACTTTACTACCAATCTTCGGTAATACTTTTGTTTCAGCCATAAGGGGTAAAATGAACGTATTATGCAAGATTAACAGTATTTGGACAATTTTTTTTAAAATGGTAGCTCTTCGTTTAATTCCTTGTTTAGATGTGGCCAATGGGAGGGTCGTAAAAGGGGTTAATTTTGTTAACCTTAGAGACTCTGGTGATCCTGTTGAATTGGCTTGTAAGTACTCAGATGAGGGGGCTGATGAATTAGTCTTTTTAGATATTAGGGCAAGTGTGGAAAATAGAAGAACTTTAATTGATCTTGTTTCTAGGACTGCAAAGTCAGTAAAAATCCCATTTACTGTTGGGGGTGGGATAGATTCCATTTCTTCTATTAATGATCTCTTAAGAGCAGGCGCAGACAAAGTTAGTTTGAATTCCTCTGCTGTCAAAAATCCAGATTTGATTTCTAAAAGTTCTGAACAATTTGGCGCTCAATGCATTGTGATTGCGATTGATGCCAGAAGAAAACTTAATAAAGTTAATGAATGGGATGTATATGTAAAGGGAGGGAGAGAAAATACAAGATTAGATGTATTAAATTGGGCAAAAAAAGTTGAGCAATTGGGCGCAGGAGAAATTTTATTAACTTCAATGGATGGTGATGGTACACAGAATGGATATGATTTACTTTTGACTGAATCAGTTGCGAATGCTGTTAATATTCCTGTAATTGCATCTGGTGGAGCAGGCTGCCTAAATGATATCTATGATGTTTTTCAAATAGGTAAGGCATCTGCAGCACTCTTGGCATCATTACTTCACGATAAAAAACTTACTATAAATGAAATAAAAACTTTCTTACTAGATAAGCAACTCTTAATTAGACCAAATGCATAAAAATGAATATTAATCTTATATAAGGAGTTTATCTTCAAGTTTAAAAATGAAATTAAAAAAAAATATCGAAGTCAAAACTATTTTTAATAAAATATCTTATAGATATGATTTTTTAAATAGTTTATTAAGTTTTGGACTGCACAAATTATGGAAAAAGAAATTAGTTGACTTATTAAAACCACAAGAAGGTGAAGATTGGGCTGATTTATGTTGTGGAACAGGAGATTTGGCATTCCTAATTTGTAAGAGAGTTGGTCCTAATGGTTCAATAACAGGTATTGATAGTGCAAAGGAAATTCTAAATATTGCAAAGAGAAAGTCAGAACTTGTTAAAAATAAACTTATTAATTGGGAAATTAATGATGTTTTACAAATAGATGAACATTCTAGAAATTTTGATGGAATTTGTATGTCATATGGTCTAAGAAACTTAGAAAGCGTTGAACAAGGAATAAAAAAAGTTTTTAGTCTTTTAAATGATAAAGGAAGAGCTGGGTTCCTAGATTTTCATCATTCAAGACATAATTCTTTATCAAATATTTTTCAAAAAATATATTTAAGGCTAGTAGTCGTTCCTATCTCAAGACTTTTTAATTTAAGTCGAGAATATGCTTATATTGAAGAAAGTATTAGTAATTTTCCAAAGGGAAATGAGCTTATCTTAATAGCAAAAAAAGTTGGATTTGAAAGAATTGAATATAGAACTATTCTTTGCGGTCAAATGGGTATATTGATTCTAGGGAAATAGTTAAATTCCCTTATATTTTCTGTCTCCAACAAAAAGTACATTTCCCCCATCTCGAGATCTCGCCCTTAGGAGTTGGGCAATTACAGATTTTGCATATGCTCATATTATTTCTATTTACTCTACTTGGATGCTTTTCCCAAAGTAATTTTGAATTGGGATTATTAATATTTACAGTTTTTGGCTCATAATTTTGTATTATCTTGATTTCATTTAAATCGATTCCAATCTTCTCTATTCTCTCTTTTAAGTTATGTTTGTTGTAAATTAAAGCTTGGCGCCACTGCGGATGATTAACTGTAATAGTTAGTATTTTATTTTCAAATTTTAATGGTTTACATTCATTAAACAATTCTAAACCGATTAATTTTCTCCAATTTTCAATAATTTCCGAGAGTTTATTTAAGTCTTCCCAAGATTTCTTGAAATCATCAAGACAATTTCTTAATGATTGTGGATTTCTTTTTTTTAGTATTGGTAAATATTTTTTGTTCACTTTGTATAATTATCTTAATAAGATTAAAGTTAATATAATCTTAAAAAAGTTGCATTTTTATTTTAATAAAAGATTTGTGAAAATTATAGGATCTGCGGCGAAAACTGCTTATTACTTAAAAAAAATGCAGATTATCTATCCACATTGGAGACTGAAATACAAAATCAAATGTAGAAGTACTGAAAATGAACTTTCAAACTGGCTTGGATATTCAGAAATGAAAAGGAATCAGCCAATAGCTATAATTGCTAGAGAACAAATTTCAGGTTTTGGTCAGAATTCAAGGCCCTGGTTTTCACCTAAAGGTGGAATTTGGTTAAGTGCTGCTTATCCAATCTTTTCTCAAAAATTCTCAAGTGAAATTTTTAGCTTGTCTTTAGCTATTAAATTATGCCAAATGTTGAGGAAGGAAAATATAAAAGTTAATTTGAAATGGCCAAATGATATTTTTTTTGATTCAAAAAAGTTGATAGGTTTTTTACCTAGGGTTCTCACTAGAGGGAAGGAAATTATATATGTAAGGATAGGTCTTGGTATGAATGTTTTAAATAAAACGCCTTTAGAGGGGATCTCATTAGCAAAAGTACTAAGAACCAAAAATATTAGTGAATATTATTGGACTGCAAAAATCCTTAAGGCTTTTCATGATTCCATTGATTGTAATGATAGAAAAGAATATGTTATTCAAGAAGCAAATAAGTTTCTTACTAAAAGAGTTTTACCTAAAGGTTTTAGTCCTAACGAATGGAAAATTAAAGATGTTGACTCTAATGGAAATTTAAGAATATACAATCAAACCAAAGAAAAAGTACTAACAAGGTTCTAAATCTAATTGTCTTTTAGTTCAACTATTCTTCCGTCTTTAAATTTTGCTATTTTTTTTGCACGACTTGCTACTTCATCTTCGTGAGTAACTAAAACGATTGTTATTCCAGATTTATGAAGTTTGTCAAAAAGATCTAGGACATCTTCAGTTGTTTTCGAATCTAGTGCACCAGTGGGTTCGTCTGCCAATAATATTGCAGGGTTATTGATGATTGCCCTAGCAATAGCCACTCGTTGTTGTTGACCTCCTGATAATTGGTTAGGGCGATTATTCATTCTTTCAGAAAGGCCAACTTTTTTTAAGGCATTCTTACCTCGCTCTAATCTTTGCTTAGGCTCAATACCAGCATAAATCATCGGTAAAATTACGTTCTCAAGTGCTGTTGCGTCTGAGAGAAGATGAAATTGTTGAAAAACGAAGCCTAATTTTTGGTTACGTATCTCCGCTAGCTCATCATCAGATAATTTCTCAACAGGGATACCATTTAATTTATAAACACCTTCAGATGGTCTATCTAGACATCCAATAATATTCATTGCTGTACTTTTACCTGAGCCACTTGCTCCCATTACAGCTAAATAATCACCTTTATAAATTTCTAAGTTTATGCTGTCTAAGGCCTTAACAGTTAGATCATCTTTCCCGTATGTTTTAGATATTCTTTCTAAAGTTGCGACTTTCTTGGACATTTATTGAAAAATTTCTCTAGGAAATATTGTTTGTTATAGCAACAATATCTTGTAAAAAAGGAGTCTCTGAAATAGCTGTGTTAGCTAATTTAAAAAGAGGATTAGAAAGTATTCCTCCAAGAGCTGTTATCGCCACGCAAGTATAAAGTGCAATTCTTAAGGGAGGCAATCCTACAACTCCCCAGCTTACTTCAGGATATGATTTAACGATATCAGAAGCTTCCTGAGGTTCTTTAACTACCATCATTTTTATCACTGAAATGTAGTAATAAATAGAGATAACTGAAGTTACTAGTCCAACGATTACTAATAGATATTGATGATTAGCCCAACCAGCAAAGAATAAATATATCTTTCCAAAAAATCCCAACATTGGAGGTAAACCTCCAAGAGAAAGAAGACAGAGGCTTAAACCTAATGTGATGAGAGGATCTTTTTGGTAAAGTCCTGAGTAATCAAGAATTTTGTCAGAACCAGTTCTTAGAGAGAAAAGTATTACACACGAAAAAGCACCTAAATTCATAAACAAATATGCAGCTAAATATAAAACAGCCGCTGATAAACCATCTTGAGTTCCAGATACTATTCCAATCATTACAAATCCAGCTTGTCCGATAGAACTGTAAGCTAACATCCTTTTCATTGAGGTTTGAGCAAGGGCAACAACATTTCCTAGAGCCATGCTCAATATGGCTAAAATAGTAAATAAAAGTTTCCATTCTTCATCGAAAGAAGAGAACGTAGTACTCAATATTCTTATTGCGAATGCAAACCCAGCCGTCTTAGAACCAACAGATAAAAAAGCTACTACAGGTGTAGGTGATCCCTCATATACATCAGGAGTCCATTGATGAAAGGGAACTGCAGCAATTTTAAATGCAACAGTTGATAAGACAAATACAAGAGCTAGAGAAGTAATGAATGATGGCTTGTTGATAATCTCTAATCCAATTGTTGCTAAATTTGTTGAGCCACTTAATCCATAAAGAAAAGAGGAGCCATATAAATAGATCGCAGCAGCAGCTGACCCAACAAGTAGGTATTTTAAAGCTGCCTCTGAACTTCTGGGATCTCTCTTGAGATAACCAGATAGTAAATAGCTTGCTACTGATAAAGTCTCAAGAGATATAAATACACTAATAAGGTCAGTAGATCCACACAAAAGCATAGCTCCAAGAGTTGCCGAAAGAACTATCGCTGCGAACTCGCCAATAGGGCTTCCACTTTGTTCTGTATATCGCCAACTAATAAGTAAAGAAATTAAAGTTGATAAAGATATTATTGCTCTAAATGCGATTGCCAAATTATCTGAATTAAAGGATCCAAGAAATGCACTTTCTACTGGATTACTCCATTGCAAGGCTAAACTAAAAAGAGAGCTGCCAATTGATAAATAGCAAATTATTGGTGCCCACTTTGATGCAGTTTTTTCTCCCGCTAAATCTACAAGAAGAGTCCCAACAATACCTAGTAAAATAAAAGCCTCTGGAATAATGGCTTGAGCATTTAAATTAATTGTAAAGATTTCGTTGGGCACTTTATTAAATTGGATTAAATTAGATGTTTGATTGTAAGGGTCTAAGAGTTAATCTTAACTTGATTATAATTTGTGGGTATGATTTTTGAAATTTTCAAAAAAAATTACTTGAAAAAGCCTCAAATAATCATAATATGTCCTAGTTGAACAAAAACACCAACTTTTGAAATAAACCTTGGATCACACACTTGTTATTGTTGAAAGTCCCACCAAAGCGAAAACTATAAGAAAGTTTTTGCCTTCTAATTATGAAGTTCTTGCTTCAATGGGGCACGTTAGAGATCTTCCAAAAGGAGCTGCTGAAATACCTGCTGCGGTTAAAAAGGAAAAATGGTCAAGGATAGGAGTTAATACAACAGAAGATTTTGAACCACTTTATATAGTTCCAAAAGAGAAGAAAAAGGTTGTTAAAGACTTGAAAGATGCATTAAAAGGTGCAACCCAATTATTACTTGCAACTGATGAAGATAGAGAGGGAGAAAGTATTAGCTGGCATCTTATGCAAATACTTAAGCCTAAAATTCCAACTAAGAGAATGGTTTTTCACGAAATCACGAAAAATGCAATTAATAAAGCTTTAGATCGAACTAGAGAAATTGATATGGAACTTGTTCAAGCTCAAGAAACTAGAAGAATCTTGGACAGGCTTTTTGGATATGAATTATCTCCACTACTTTGGAAGAAAGTAGCCCCCCGATTATCTGCTGGTCGTGTTCAATCAGTCTCTGTAAGATTGCTTGTAAGAAGAGAGAGAGAAAGAAGATCCTTTAAAAAAGCAAGTTACTGGGGAATTAAAGCTTCTTTAGTAAAAGATAATATTACTTTCGAAACTAAATTATTTAGCTTAAACGGTCAAAGAATTTCTAATGGTTCCGATTTTGATGAACAGACAGGTAAATTAAAACAAAGAAATAAATCTTTAATAATTGGAGAAGAAAAAGTAAATGATTTATTGATGGCTTTGTCTTCGGAGGATTGGTTAGTCTCAAAAATCGAGAAAAACCCATCTACTCGTAAACCAGTACCTCCATTTACAACTAGTACATTGCAACAAGAAGCAAACAGGAAGCTTCGTTTATCTGCAAGAGAAACCATGAGATGTGCTCAAGGGCTATATGAGAGAGGGTTTATAACATATATGAGAACTGATTCAGCTCATCTATCCGAACAAGCCATAAAAGCTGCTAGAGAATGCGTCAGCTCAAAGTATGGGAAAGAATATTTATCTAACTCACCAAGACAATTTAGTTCATCTACAAGAAATGCTCAAGAAGCACACGAAGCTATTAGGCCTGCAGGTGAGGTCTTTAAAACACCAAAGGAAACCAACCTAACTGGTAGAGACTTATCTCTTTACGATTTAATTTGGAAAAGAACTGTAGCTAGTCAAATGGCGGAAGCTAAGTTAACAATGATCAATGCTGAAATTAGTGTAGGGGATGCTTTATTTAAATCAAGCGGGAAAAGTATTGATTTCGCAGGATTCTTCAGAGCTTATGTCGAGGGAAGCGATGACCCAAGTTCATCTCTTGAACAACAAGAAATTATTCTTCCAAACTTAACAACTGGAACATGCCTTGAGGTTGTTAATAAGGAATCTACTTTTCATGAAACTAAACCACCTGCAAGATATACAGAGGCTGCATTAGTTAAAGTCCTCGAAAAAGAGGGGATTGGCAGGCCTTCTACCTACGCAAGCATTATTGGAACAATTGTGGATAGAGGTTATGCGAATATATCTTCCAATACTTTGGCTCCAACCTTTACTGCTTTTGCTGTTACTGCTCTATTAGAAGAACATTTTCCTGATCTAGTTGATACTACTTTTACTGCAAAAATGGAATCTTCTTTGGATGAAATATCATCAGGTAATCTTGAGTGGCTTCCATACCTTGAGACATTTTATAAGGGTAAAAATGGGCTGGAGGTGAAAGTTCAGAAAACCGAGGGTGATATTGATGGTAAAGCTTATAGACAAGTTGATTTTGAAGACCTTCCTTGCGTAGTCAGAATAGGCTCTAACGGACCTTGGCTAGAGGGTACAAAAATTGATGAATCTGGTAATGAAATTCAGGCTAAAGGTAATCTTCCAATGGATATTACTCCTGGAGATTTAGACATAAAGCAAGTTGATCAAATTTTAAGTGGCCCATCAGATCTTGGAACCGATCCAAAAACTGGGGAAAAAGTCTTTTTAAGATTTGGCCCTTATGGACCTTACGTACAATTGGGCAATAATGATGAAGATAAAGCTAAACCAAGAAGAGCTTCATTACCCAAAGAGTTGAAAACTGATAATCTAACACTAGATGAGGCTCTAGTACTTTTAAGTTTGCCTAGATTGTTAGGAGTTCATCCTGAAGGAGGTGTTGTTGAAGCGGATAGAGGTAGATTTGGTCCATACATTAAGTGGATAAAAAACGAAAACGACTCTGAAAACAGGTCTTTAAAAAAAGAAGATGATGTTTTTAAAGTTGACCTAAATCGAGCATTAGAAATACTAGCGATGCCAAAGATGGCTAGAGGAGGTCAAGAAGTACTAAAAGATTTTGGAAAACCTAAAGAATTTGAAGATAAAATTCAAATATTAAATGGAAGATATGGAATGTATGTAAAGTGCGGTAAAACAAATGTTTCTCTTGCTAAAGATACTGATTTGGAAAAATTCTCATTTGAAGATGCAAAAGCTCTTTTGGAAGAAAAACTAAAAGATAAGAAAAGTTCCATTATTAAGAAAACTAAAAAAAGCAGAAAGAAGTCTGTTTCGAAAAAGAAAAGTTAGAAAAAGATATGATTTTTAAAATAAAAAATAATTTT
>Ga0208749_1000272_pt1 | contig 13099 bp, 15 predicted proteins | sample Knorr_S15_td_DCM_FD_185601 | JGI IMG/M metagenome (GOLD analysis project Ga0208749, IMG submission 185601) | Marine microbial communities from Southern Atlantic Ocean transect - Knorr_S15_td_DCM_ad_63m_LV_B (SPAdes) (version 2) | ecosystem: Environmental > Aquatic > Marine > Oceanic | place... | reverse complement strand
TGTTCTGTATCACTTAAATCATTAAACTGTATTTCACTTTTTTTCATATAATTATCTCTGTTTTTTGCATCAGCAACTGTAATGTCATTTAAATTTTTATATAATTTTTGTTCTGTATCACTTAAATCATTAAACTGTATTTCACTTATTTTCATATAATTATCTTTATCACTTGCTATACTATAAGTACATGGAGCAACTGAATTTTTACCAGCATTATATCGTGCTTCTATATCAGTGTTATATTTCGTGTTTGTTACATAATTATTTCTATCACTTTCACTTAAATTATCAAATGTAATATCACTTATTTTCATATAATTATCTTTATCTGATGCCCCCGCCCAAGTACAATCGGGAATTGAATTTACACCTCTTTTAAATTCTGCTTCTATATCAGTGTTATATTTTGAGTTTGTTACATAATTATTTCTATCACTTTCACTTAAATTATTAAACTTTATTTCACTTTTTTTAATATAATTATCACTGTTTTTTGCATCAGCAACTGTAATGTCATTTAAATTTTTATATAATTTTTGTTCTGTATCACTTAAATCATTAAACTGTATTTCACTTTTTTTCATATAATTATCTCTGTTTTTTGCATCAGCAACTGTAATGTCATTTAAATTTTTATATAATTTTTGTTCTGTATCACTTAAATTATTAAACTTTATTTCACTTTTTTTCATATAATCAGTTGCATCATTTGTAACATCATTAAAACTAACATTTTCTTTATTTATATACCTATTTTTTTCTTCATCTCTTAAATCTGTAAAATTTATTGCTGAAGATATACCCGTAGTCGCATTTACAATATTTTCAGAATAGTTATTATATATTGGCAAATTATCATAAGGTATAACTTTATTATGTAAACTATTTTGTGGTAAACTACCACATAATTGCAAATTTTGAATTTCATCATATTTTATAGGACGATCTTTTGTTGTACAATGAAAGCATATATTCTTTTTAGAAGCTGTTTTCAAAGAAAATGAACCATGACAATCATAATCATTTGGTTCATATGTACTAGTGTCACCTATTCTTTTACCTTTATTACATCTATTTCTACATGCATTTGCATATGAATTACCTTCCTTTCTGCCCAAACCTGAAACTCTTTTCATTCCAGAATATACTGTTTTTCCATTAACAATTTCCGTAGTACCAACATTACATATTGCGCCAGGAACAATAATACAATTTTTGGGAGTTGTCATTTAAATAATTTATATTTACTTAATAATATTAAATAAAAAATTTTTTTATAACTTTTTTTTGAGAATATTATTAATATTTTTAATGCATCTATTTGTTATAGGATTTATTACTTTACCATCAGGACATTTTTTTTGAGATTTACTTAAACTTTTTTTAGGAATTTTATTAATATCTTTAATTTTAATACATCTATTTGTCAATGGATTTATTATTTTACCATCAGGACATTTTTTTTCAGGTTTACTTAAACTTTTTTTAGGAATTTTATTAATATCTTTAATTTTAATACATCTATTTGTCAATGGATTTATTATTTTACCATCTGGACATTTATTTTTTATTATATTTATTTTACTAGTTTTTTCTTTTTTAATATAAATCAATTCTCTACCACCTTTATTAAATGAAAAACATACATCTTTCATAGTACTTATAAAATCTAAACTGCATTTTTTTGTATTTAAACAGAAATCATTATCATTACCATTATTTGGATTCCAACTAAATTTCATTAATTCACAAGGTATTGAAGAATCTTTTAATATCATAGCATTAGATGGTAAATCTTTTTCATATACACTTTTATTTAAAAATTTATTATAATAAAAAATTTTATTATTTCTAACAACCTTTTCCCATATATTTTTCATATTTGGATCAACTGTTGATCTTGTCCAACCATTATATACATATTTATCGCCCTTACAAGTTATTCCCGCGATTGAATGTCCTCCAACAGATTTATTCCAATTAGAAAGTAATATAGAATCATTAATATATTCGTTATTATTATAATTTATATTTTCTTTATTATTTTTTAAATTAATTAAAATATTTTTAAATTTTTCATTATTTAAATTATAATGATTTGGATAACTATTATAAGGAACATGATTTTGATCAATATGTATTATTATAATATCCGGATCTTTACAATATTTTTCAATTGTTTTTTTTGTTTTTAAATTTATATTAAACTTAATATTATTATTTGAAATCTCTTTAACATTTACATTATTATAAAAAGAATAATATAATTTATTACTATAATTATCATAATCTAAAAATAATACTTTTACACCTAATAACTTATATAATTTTCTAATATATAATGCGGATTTAAACCCAACTTTTTTATTTTTTATTGGATTAAATACAAATTTTTTACTATTATATTTATGTAATTCTTTTAGTATATATTCAGGTCTAATTTTATCAAAATATATATAATCTTGATATATTTTATCAGTTCTTAAATATTTATTATGTAAAATATAATTAATTGTATTATAAATTTTAATTTTTTTATCCCATTTTTTTGATTTTTCTAACAATAATTTTCGACTTTCATCACTGTATAACAATGCCATTAATATACTATTAAACCAACATGTTGGACCATATTGTTTTAATGAAATTATATTATTACAATTATTATTCATTTTAATTACTTTCTAATTTAACTTAATTTATTAATTTACAGTTAAATTGGCAAATTTTTAATAATTATATTTAAATTCTTATTATTAAATATGATAATATAAAATTATTAAAAAATAAATAAAAAATTTATATTTATATTTTTTATTTATTTTTTTTTTAAATTTTTTTTTGCGTCGATTTTTGCGTTACTGCGTTTTTTTTTCTGATAATAAATACTATATATAAAAATATATATATACATTATATATAGTAATGACGCAAAATGACGCAATTAAAGTATTTAAATGTGTTTATTGTATTTATTATACAAAACGTCATTATGATTTAAAAAGACATCATAATGCTAAACATAAAAATTCAAAATTAATAATAAATACTATATGTAATAACTATGAAAATTATACAAAAAATGAAGAAAATGTCACCCCTAACGAAGAAATTGTCACCCCTAACGAAGAAATTGTCACCCCTAACGAAGAAATTGTCACCCCTGATTTTATTTGTAAAAAATGCAATAAAATTTATAAAACAAAAAAATTTTTATTAATACATGAATCAAAATGCAATGGTTTAGATGATTTAACTTGTCCGAGATGTATGATATCATTTGCTACAAGACAAGGTAAATCAAGACATATTATAAATAATAAGTGTAAACCCAGAAGCATTGTTTATGCTAGAAAACCAAATAATCAAAATATTCAAAATCAAAATAATTATAATATTGAAAATCAAAATAATTACACTAATAATATTACAAATAATTTAACTATTAATAATTATGGCAATGAGAGAATTGATTATTTAAATTATGAAAAAATGCTTGAAATTTTTAAAAAAGCATATGATATTCCTAGTTTATTAACAAAAGAAATACATTTTAATATTGAATTTCCAGAAAATAATAATATTATATATAAAAATGAAAATACATCACTCATTAAAACAAATGATGAATTTATATTAAAAGGCTTAAATGATTTAGTTCGAGAATTAATTGAAGAAAAAACAAAACTTATACAAAAATTTGCCATTGAAAATAAAGAAGATATTTGTTTAAAAATGGATAGTAATATATATGAAGATATTATAGAGTTATTAATTAAATTAATATTATTAAAAGAACCTTCAGAACATTATAAAAAACAGGTTAGTATAATTCGTGATATGATTAAAAATAGTAAAATATATTAATAAATAAAAACATTATAATATAATTAGATGAGTACTTATAATTGTGTTGTTATGCCTCAGGCTATTTGTAATCCTGGTACTAAGGAAATAGTTAATGGAAAACCTGTATATTCTGGATTCAGAAGAGTTTCCGGTTTGGGCAGAGGGGAAGGTAATTCATATGAAAATGCATGTAGAAATAGATGTAATAAAGGCAAAAAAATAGGTACAGATACATATGAACCAAATAATTATGATTGTCATGGTTCATTTTCTACAAAAACGTCAAATGGTAGGCATATATGCTTTCATTGTAATAATCATGATATGCCAAGAAAATTTAGTTCGATTAGCAATTTGCAGTTATGTAAAAGAGGAAATATAAAATTTACTGGTGAATCGGACCAACAGATTGTTAATTATAATGATTTACTAAAATTTGCATTAAATTCTAAGAATAATTTATATTCTCAAATACAAAGTAAAAAAATAGCTATTACTCAATTAGAAAATGTTCATAATGTTATCAAAGGTGAACGTGATAATGCAATAGCTGCACTAGAAGAACTAGATTCAGTAGTTGCAAATAATAACAGCGAATTAGAAAGAAAGCGTAAAATTATAGATGATTTGGAAGCAACAATTAATGAAAAAGAACGCGCGCTAGGTGTTGCACGTGTTGAAATTGAAAAAGTAAGAGGTGAAAAGGCTGTACTACAAGATAAATATAGCCAACTTATAAAAGACTATGAAGAACTTGAACAAGAAAATGCAAATCCATGGGGCGATGATGGCGATGATTGGGGGAATGATGACGACTGGGGAGGTTGGGGCGATACAGAAGAAGAAATAACCGATCCACCAGTTTATGATGATGAAGAAGAAATAACCGATCCACCAGTTTATGATGATGAAGAAGATGAAGAAGACGAAGAAGATGATGATGAGTCAGAGGAAGAGGAAGAAGAGGAAGAAGAAGAGGAAGAAGAAGAGGAAGAAGAAGAGGAAGAAGAAGAGGAAGAAGAAGAGGAAGAAGAAGAGGAAGAAGAAGAAGAAGAAGAAGAAGAAGAGGAAGAAGAAGAGGAAGAAGAAGAGGAAGAAGAAGAGGAAGAAGAAGAGGAAGAAGAAGAGGAAGAAGAAGAGGAAGAAGAAGAAGAAGAGGAAGAAGAAGAGGAAGAAGAAGAGGAAGAAGAAGAGGAAGAAGAAGAGGAAGAAGAAGAGGAAGAAGAAGAGGAAGAGGAAGAAGAAGAGGAAGAAGAAGAGGAAGAAGAAGAGGAAGAAGAAGAGGAAGAGAGTGAGTTATATTTATAGGAATTAGAATGTATATTTTTTTTCTAATTTAATTTGTAAAAATTTTAATAGTAAACAATATTAAATAAATGGGTATATATAAAAATTATTACAATAATTTTAGAGGTGCAATAATACCTCATGCAGGACAAGAATATGCTGGTGCTGCAAGAAAATTAATTTTTAATAATTTAAATGATAAAGACAAAAATATTGAATATATAATATATTTAGCAGCATTACATAATCCAATAAATTCAACAGAAAAAGTATTTATATTAGAATATGACAATGATATAGAATTTACTATGTTTTTAAATAATGATAATTATATTAAAGATCAATATTTATCAAAGGGGGCAAAAGAAGAACATTCATATAAATGGGTTAAATCGGAAATTAAAGAAAATTTTAAGAATTCAAAAATATTAGTATTGTGTCCGACACCATATTCAAATTTAAAAAATTTAGCAAATGAAATTATTAATTTTATATATAAAATTAATAATAAAAATAAAAAAATAATATTATTTGCAACTACTGATTTAACTCATTATGGTAAACGATTTAATAATATATCATTATTAAAATTTCCGCATGAACTAAATAAATGGAGAAGAGAAGAAAAATTAATAGATAATTTATTAAAAAATAATTTAGAAAACGAAGATTTAAATATAATATGTGGTCCGTATGCAATACAGACATTTATATATATATCCAAATACTTTAATTGGAATTCTCGCGTAATAGATTATTATGATTCAAACAATTATAATAAAAATCTTATAGATAAATATAGAATTAATTTTGATTTAAATAAAGAATTTGTATCATATATTTCGATTATATATGGTACATTTAAACATGATAATAATTTATTACCGATTGATATAATTATGGCACTTGGTGTTGTAAAAAGTACTATTGAATCTCAATTACTAAATTATGATATTGAAATTAAATTACCAATATGGAATAAATTTAATTATATGAATAATGGAATATTTGTAGGTACCGAAATTGATAATTCTACAAATTCTTGTAATGGTAATTTTCAAACAGATAAAAATAATATAAAAAGTTCAGTTAAAATTATTAATTCATCAAAAAATTGTTTAAATGATTCTATAAATAGATGGAATAATCCTATAACATTAAATAATTTAAAAAATCATAAATTTAAAATTGAAATATTAGATGATATTAATTCGTGGGAAGAATATAAATCAATATATGCGAATGAAAAATTTATATTAGATGGAAAACACGGGATGTTATTAAAATTATATAATGGAAACAGTGCAACATTTTTACCAATTGTTTCAGAAGATAATAAAGAATCATGGTCTATAAATAATTATATGACATATTTAAGTATAAAAGCTGGAGGTCATAAGGACGATTGGAAACATAAGGATAGTATTATGAATATATATAGTAGTATATCATTTAAATATTCACCAATAAATAATACAATTATTGCGAAATAGTAATAATTATTTTTTTTTTAATTCAGAATAAAATTTATTTAATTTTGCATAATTCACTTTAAATAATTGTATTTTTTGAAGAATAATTAAATAAGGAGTTATATTATCTCTTAATGTTAATATATTAGTATATTTATTTTTCATAATTTCTGTAAATTTATTAATATCTTTTAAATAAGATAGTTCATTTTGCAAAATGATTTCTTCATTATTATCTAATTTTTCTGTAAATAATTTAGATAATAATTTAGAATCGGATATTACAGTTTTGTTAATTAATTTATGATTTTTTATAATAATACTTATATATTTTTTGATAGTTTTTTCAGATTTTATATATTTTTTTTCTTTATCTTTATCTTTATCTTTATCTTTATCTTTATCTCTATCTTTATCTTTATCTTTTAATTCATTAGTAATTACTTTATTAGCATCTTCTAATAATTTTTTTTGTTTCTGTCTATAATCTTTCATATAATCAGCATTTTTTTTTCTAAATTCATTATTATTTCTATATTCGTGCATTCTTTTTCGTATTTTTTCTTTTTTTAACCTTTCTTTTTCAATTATTAATTGCGCGTCATCTTTATTCATTATTAATAAATTTGTGTAACTATTAATAATAAATCATATTTTTTTTTTAAATAAATATATATTAGATTAATGATTAAAACACAGATATTATTATCATTATTATTAATAATAATAATAATAATAATTTTAAATTTTAAAATTAATGATACATTTACTATATTTGATAGAGGAATTGAAAGACAAAAACAAAATTATGTAGGTCCTATTATATTTTTACAAAGAAATAATAAAAATATATCACAAGTAAATTGTTTAAATGAAATTTCGCAATATCAATGTATTGGAAAATATCCGAAAGAAAAACATTATCCAACTAAAGAAGAATTAAAATATATTAGTGAACCAAATATAATAAAAATACCTAGAGGAAATATTGGTACAGATGGAAAAACTGGAAGAAAGGGAGAAAGTGCTATAACAAAATTAATATCAACAAGTGATATTTCAAAAATAGGTTCGAGTAAATATAATGATATATTATCTTTAAATAGTAAGAATATTTATTTTAATTCAAAAAATAATATAATTAATGAATTTAAACCACTATGTTTAGTTAAAAACGATCCTTTACAAGATGATTATTGTATAGATAGAAAAACAATATTAGATATAAAAGATTCTTTTATGGTTATTGATTAATAATTTTCTTATATTATAGTAGTTATTATAAATGAATTATACAACATTATTAATGTTGTTTTTAATATTATTGATATTATTTATAATATTTAACATAATCTATCAAAATTATAAAATACAAGAAGTAACAAGAGTTGCTGAATTATTAGTAGAAAAAAATAAATAATTATATTCTTTAATTCATATAGAATGAAAAATAAATTAAATTATTATATAATATTAATAATATTAATAATAATTTGTACGGCTTTTTATATAATAAAACATAAAGAAATAAAAATAGATAATTGGAATATAATTAAAATAATTAATAATAATGAAATAGAAAATTTTGAAAATAAAAAACCATTATGCAATCAACTTAAGAATATAGATTTAACTAATATTTCAGATATTGATCAAAAAAACAGAATAATTGATGCAATATGTAATAAAAAAAAAAGTAAAAAAGGTGATGAAATTAGAAAAAATGTGTATAAAAAAATGCTGTTAGCTCAAAAAAATTTAAATAAAAAATTAAAAGAAGGAAAATAATTATAATGATAAAGATATTAAAAAGAAAAAAATCTTATTTATAATTTTATATCTAATATATAGATAAATGGTAAATATTACAAATACAATTTTAATATTATTAATATTTGTATTAATAATATATATGATACATATAGTATATAAATGCAAAATAATAGATAATAATAGAATTATTGAAAAATATTATAAATATTATAATCCAAAAAAAAAAGAAAAATTTATTAACTATAATACTGAAAAATATAATAAAATACAAAATAAATGTATTAATAAATGGATAAATAATAATAGCGGGATGGAAAATTATTTAGCAGGTTTAGATAAAAAAACTAGAAATATAATAATAGATACAGTTTTAAATGTTCAATGTTTAAAAAAATAAATTATATATAAATACCATTTTTTTTACAATTACTAATAAAATTTTCCTCAATTTTAGTATTTAAATATTTAATTCTACCGGAATCGTCAATTGCAATTTTTAAAATAATAGAAAACATAATTATAAGTAATAATACAAGTGGAATAAAAAATAATTTATATTTTTTAACCATATTAAATATTCTATTATATATAGATATAATTTATTTTATTATAATATAAAAGTTTTATTTTATTAATATATTAAGGAATGTCAAATAAGAATACAAAAACAATAACATATAAAGTGGAATCAGAATATGATGAAAAAACGGGTTCGTTTATATTTAGATATAATAAAATAAATGATAAAAAAAGTAAATGTAATAAATTATTAAAAAAAATAATGCCCTGTATATTTTAAAAAAAGTACATTTCTTAATTTATATTTTTTTTTATAAATGTTTTTATAAATTATATATTTTTTTATGAAATGTACTTTTTTTTTATTTAAAAAAATGATATAATTATTTATTATAACATAATGATATGACATATTTTAATAATACATATAATGATGTTGAATATAATAATAATACATATAATGATGTTGAATATAATAATAACCAAGAAAGAGATATTAGTAATTCACCAAATAATTCAATGATAAGTGGTTCATCATATTTAGATTTATTGCCAATAAATATACGTGGAAGAGCTGAATGGTGGGAACTAAAAAGAAAAGAGATTGAATTCTTTGATATAATAGGAGAAGGTAGTGGTGGTATAGTATATAAAACAAGATGGAGAGGTTTAACAACAGCATGTAAATTTTTAAAAAAAACTGCGAGTGAAACAGAATATAATGATTTAATAAATGAGATATCTGTAATATCTCATTTAAGACATCCGAATTTAGTTTTATTTTTAGGTGCGTGTTGTATTAATGAACCATTATTATTATTATATGAATATTTACCAAATAGTTCATTAGATAATTATTATAATTTTAAAAGTAATAATTTAAATAAAAGATGGATACCTAACAATGAGCTATTGTATATGTGGATAAGTGAATTATCGAAAGCTATATATTTTCTACATAATTGTCATTATCCTATTATGCATCGAGATGTAAAACCATCAAATATATTATTAACAGATAATTTACATATTAAAATAACAGATTTTGGATTATCAAAAACAATAAAAAATACATCTGAGCAATATAAAATGAGTGGTTGTGCTGGAACAATGAGATATATGGCACCTGAAATATTTATTAATAAAGATAATTACAATTTAAAAATAGATATATACTCATTATCGTTGAATTTTTGGTTTATGTGTACTGCTATGTTACCATATGAAGAAATAATTCGTAATGAATTGTTTAAAGATTTTATAATAACCGGTTATAGACCAGATAAAACATTAATTAAATATAAACCATTACAAATATTATTAATTAATATGTGGAATACAGAACCAGAATTAAGACCGGATATGGAATATGTTTTAAATGAAATAAATAATTTTGAATTTAAAAATGAAAAAAAATATAAATGTTGTATTTCATAGATATAAAAATAAATTATAATAATAATAAATATGGAGCATAATATTGAATATGAATTTAATAAAATATCATTAAATGATACTTGTAGTTTATGTAAAAATAAAATAAAAAATTATAATAATAATAATATATGTAAAAATTGTTCTACAAAAATTAAATTTTTATATGATGGATGGGATGTAAGATGTGTATATTGTCAATTTTATTCTGATTATAGTACAAATTATTTATGTGAATATTGTAAAAGTAATTAAAAAAATAATGTTCTGTATATTTTAAAAAAGTACATTTCTTTATTTTTTTAAATTTTTATAAAAGGTTTTTAAAATTTTAAATTTTTTTATGAAATGTACTATTTTATATTTTAATTTTTAAACAACGCGGTACAATTATATCTTTATTTATAAGTGAATATACTGATCTTAATTCATCTCTGCTATTATACATATCAATCATGAATTCTTTTAATTTAATAATTTTTTCACATTTTTTTATATCATATATATCAGTTTTATCTTTTTTCTTTACATCTATTTGATTGAATTTTTCTTCAAACTCTTCTGCCATATTTATAAATGTATCTTTACATACTTCTATTATTGTTTCTTGTAAACTAGTTATTTCTTTTACAAACTCATTACTTTTATGTTTTCTAGCTAAATTCATTTTATATTGTTTTTCATCAATTGATTTTTCCAAATATCTTATTCTTTCATCTTTACTCCAATCTGTATGATTTCTAATAATATTTCTTAATTTTTCCATTTCCCATTCAGAGATATGATTAATTGAACGATAAAATTCAAACATAAAGTTCATATTTTCATTCCAATATGGTTCTAGCACTCCTTTTTTTTTCATTTTTGTATTTATTACTGCTAGTTTATTAAATGCTCTATCATACATATTTACACACGGATCATCATTAGGATTTCTTTGAATTGGAATACCATTCTCCCTCATATATCTAAAATATTCTGGATTATGAACTACTCCAGTTGTTTTAATTCTTAATGTTTTCCAATCAAAAGTAGTATGACAATTGACACACCACATTTGATCGCATCCATCCGATTTAATAATTGAAATATTACATTTTGGACATGGTTTACTATTCGATCTTATAAGTGTTGCAGTTGCTATATCTTCTTCTTTACATTCGTGTTCTTCTTCTTTAATAATAAAACAATGTTTACATGTAGTTTTTTCGCATAAATCACATTTCCAATTTTCATTTACAAAACCATTACATTGATTATTAGCACAAGGATATTTGTACTTATATTTTTTAATATCAATTTTTTTACTAAATAAAGAACTAATATATAATCTATGTGCATATATATTTCCAAGTAATTTAAAATCTTCCATTGTGTCTCTTATGATTTCGTTTTTTTTTATTTTATCAAGACGTTCTAAATCTAAATCTTTTACATATTGTGTGGTATCCCTTATTTGTTTTCTATGTTCTATAATAGGTAAAGTTTGTGGTATTAGTGTTTTTTCTTCTTGAAATAATAATTCTTTGATTTGATCTTTGAATATTTTTCCTTCAATATATGCTTTACCAAGTAGTTTAACCAAAATAGCTCTTGTAAATACACGAGTACAAAACATACATTTTTTTTCAGTGCTTTTTGTATCTAAAGTATAATGCTTAATACAATTTATACAAGCTTTTTCTAAACAAAAAGGACATTCCTTAATATTGCACGATTGTAATTCATTCGCACATATATTACAAGTTACTTTTGTCATCTTGATATATATTCTATTTATTTTTTATATTAAATCATTTTTTTTTAATATGTGTTATATAATTTTCATAAATAAAAAAAGAAAAAATATATATTTTTCTTTTATTTTTTTGTTTTTGTTTTTTGTTTTTGTTTTTGTTTTTGTTTTTGTTTTTGTTTGTTTATTTACGATTGAGTGGATGCTTTGCTTCGTGTCACTGGAGCATTCAATTGTGCGATTTTCTTTTCATTCCACAACTCACAGATTTTTTTGAATTTTTCTTGAGGTGTTGCATTGGGGAACTTCTTTTTCATACGAGGCATATTTTCTTTGACAAACTGGTTGAAAGGGCGATTTGCGTATTTATTAGCAGCTTGTTTTGCTTTCTTTTCTTCAGATTTTTGTTTCTTTTCAACACTCGTCTTCTTCTTTTCTTCAAACAGAACGTTGTGGTAGATAGTAGTCAGCATCTTACCCAGTTCATTGCGACTGTAGACCTTAGTCATATCAACCGCCTCATTGAAAAGGGAGATGATCTGAGTAGTCTGAGGCTGTGCGGAAGCAGTGGTGGTCATACTGGTTAGTCGGGTTTGATTTGGTTCGGTTTAGTCAAGTCTTGGTTTTGAGGATGATGATTTTATGAGAGGAATCAATCATTTTTTTTCAGATTGACCATATTTTCATCCATATACGAAAAAAAAATGAAATAAAAAAAATATATATACAGAAACAGAGAACATAGAGCAATCAGAGATAGAGGACATAACTAATCAAGAAGAAAGCGTTTTGTGCCCGAGGGTGGTGGAATATAGAGATGTTTGTAGTGATTAGGAATAGCATCATATGTTTTGTATTTACGAATGAGTAAGTCAGAAACATTTTGATGTGCTTCAGACAACTTTGTGTTAGCGATGTGAAGATTTTTTTGAGCATCAGTAAGAGTCATACCATCCATAGCAGAAACGATTGCGTCAAGAGGGGAATGGGTCATTGTGCGAATCGTTGGTTGAATCAGCGCGATGGT
>Ga0208749_1000271_pt1 | contig 13116 bp, 10 predicted proteins | sample Knorr_S15_td_DCM_FD_185601 | JGI IMG/M metagenome (GOLD analysis project Ga0208749, IMG submission 185601) | Marine microbial communities from Southern Atlantic Ocean transect - Knorr_S15_td_DCM_ad_63m_LV_B (SPAdes) (version 2) | ecosystem: Environmental > Aquatic > Marine > Oceanic | place... | reverse complement strand
GCGGCATCAATGCCACTCTCATAACCGCCTATTATCAGGAAGTCATCTCCCTCTAGCTTATTGTAGCTAGGAACAGTCGAAGTATGGCGACATAACTCACTTCCTACAAATCCATCTAAAAGAGGATATTGATATTCACCAGCCGCCCATATGACATTTTTTGCTAGTAATGTCTCTTCTTTGGTTTCTAAGTGGAACAAGCCTTCAATTTTGTCAATATTCATCACATCTGTTTTTTCTCGGATTGGGAGTTCGAAAAACTCTGATATGTCTCGCAAATGTTCAGCATATTCTTTACCAGTAGGATGTTCAACTTTCATACTAAAAGCTGGAGAAATACCGATCGCTATTGAATTTAGATCCAGCATCCCTATTGAGTTACTTGGGAATGATGGTGTGATGAAACGCGTCTCATCGGGCCATGAAGAAAAAGAATGGCCAACAGTCTCACGATCTACTATCAGTAGGCTCTCAATTCCAGCATGTGCAATTGCAATCCCTACTCCGATACCTGCGGCTCCTGCACCAACGATTATGACATCGTACTCCTCATGGCCATCCTCTGAGGCCGTGTCTGGTACTCCATCGATGTCCTTCTCTTCACTGGGCATGTCTCGGCGCAAATTAATAGCATTTTAAAATATACTAATAATTAGGAAAAAAGAAATTATTATTATATCTCATCATCCAGTGACATTGTATGATTTCCAATACTCATAGACTGCTGAGTTTTTCCAATATTTCTTGCCCACCCATGTAAGGCCTCAGGACTTCAGGAACCGAGACTCTGCCGTCCTCTAATTGGTTCTGCTCCATTATGGCGACCAATGCCCTACTCGTTGCCACCGCTGTGGAATTCAGTGTATGGACAGATTCATTCCCCTCATTCGTTCTAAATCTAATCTTGAGTCTGTTAGCCTGATAGTCGGTGCAGTTGGAGCACGAAACAACCTCCTTGTAGGAACCGGCACCCGGCAACCAAGCCTCAAGGTCGTATTTCTTCGCAGCGACAGTCCCCATGTCTCCTGTACAGATATTCACCACCCTGTAATGCAAGCCTAGGCTGTCCCAGAGATCTACAGCATTCTGCAGCAACTCCTCATGATGGCCCCACGAATCATCTGGATGGCAGATAACTATCTGCTCGACCTTCGTGAATTGATGAACCCTCCAGATTCCCCTATCTGATAGTCCATGGGCACCCACCTCCCTTCGAAAGCACGGAGAAACTCCAACGAGTTTGATAGGGAGCTCATTTGGCTCAATCACTTCATCCATCCTCATTGCTGTTAGAGGATGTTCGCTAGTAGCAATAAGGTAGTAGCTATCTGGCTCGATTCCATACATTACCGTCTCGAAGTCAGATAGATCGGTCACTCCTTCATATGCCTCCCTGTTCATCATCAAAGGAGGCTGTACTAGGGTGTAGCCCCTTTCTATCAAGAAATCAGCAGAGTATTGTTGCAGAGCCATTTCCATTCGAGCTAGATCTCCTTGCATGAAGTAGAATCTACTACCTGCGACTTTCGCGCCTCTCGCCTGGTCAACCCAGCCGTTCATCTCAATCATGTCGTTATGGTTCCTAGGTTCGAAATCAAGACTCGGCTTGTCCCCATGGAGGCTATGGAGCGTATTCTTCTGATCGTCTTCTCCAATCGGTACATCTGGATGTAGGATGTTTGGAACCTTCATTCTCAGACTATCCCTCTCTCGGAGACACTCATCGGCTATTGCGCCTAGTTCTGCGATTCGCTCTCCCAGATCGGCTACTTCCGACAGAATCTCCTCCGCTCTGACAGAATCACCAGACTTCTTCGCTTCTGCAATGCCCTTCGCAGCTACGTTCCTCTCTCTTCTTATCTGATCAGCATCATACTGTGATTTTCGCCATTCCTCATCAAGTCTGATTATTTCATCTATCGAGTCGTGAGGAATCCCTCTCCTATCGTGATCAGCCCTAATGAGGTCCGCATTTTCACGGAACATGGTAATGTCTAGCACAATTATCGACTCCTCCACATCACTATCGACTTTCAAGGAATCGGGAGAAATCATCAGAAGAACGTGATGTCTTGCCAAAGATTTCCTATTCCGAGGGCGAAATATCCGGATACTAGGTATCCTAGAATGGAGCCCCCATTCAACAATGGAAGGCCCGCCTGTGGCTTACCCATAGCTACTTGTGTCATTAGTGCGAAATATCCTAACAGTCCACCAAACAAGGTGCCCAATGCCACAATCAAAGGATCGGCATACATGACTCCAAAAGCGCTGAAATAAGTGACTTCTCCTCCGGTTTGAGGTAGGAATGAGACCGATGATATGACTAGCATTCCTGGGAATATAACATCTCCTAGGCCCATAAAAAGGGCATCTCTGCCCTCCTTCTTCACCTTTACATTCTCTAGATGAGGCACCGGATCGTCCCAGTCTATCTGATCTCTCGTTTCGCCCCTGTCTTCACCCATGACACTGTCCTCTTCATCGATGAATGAGTAATTAGCACTCTTGGGGGCCACGAGGAGGACTGGAAGCTTCAGTCCAATCATAGTGTCAGCCAGTTCTAGCATGTGCTTGCTCCCATTGACAGCCCAGTGGTCGTAAATAGCCGCTGCAACCATGAATCCAATTATCAATACTGGAACGAAAGACACGCCTATGAGTGTGACGACTCCAGCTCCAACTAGGACACCTACCCCATTTACGACATACCACTCTGGGAAACGGTACAGAAGTATCATCAAGCCTAAACTGAGTGCCCCTGAAATCAGAGCTACATTCAGACCCAACATCCACTCCCAACCAACTAACCAGAAAGGCAAGGCGATGTAAGGTTGGATTGCGTAGAATAAACTCATGGAAAGGGCGAAATAAACAATAAGTTTGATCATAAGGTCAAAGTTTCTTCTCGCCAACCAAATTATCGCAACGGTGAATACGCCAATCATGATCAGTTCGAACAACACGAAACTAGCTGTGCTAGCCCCCTCCTCTCCGAAAGCCCTAGCCTCGGGAACGTTGTATATCGGTTGAATGCTTAGGCCGATGAGGATAGTGGATACAAACATGCACGCCATTCCTGTCATAGAGGCCCATTGCTCCCTCATTGCGGCTAGCACAACACCTCCGCCCCCCTCGGTCATGCTTGCACGAAGTTCAAGGGCCATATCACCTTGACCCGTTCGCGCCTACTGCTTAACAGCGCAGGAATTATCCTATGTCTAGCCGCACTTGGTTCGAGGACAGGACAAATATGGGTATCAAGCTAGGACTGGAAAATACAATTGAAATCCTCTCTAGACTGGGGAATCCACAGTTATCATTTCCCTCAATACATGTAGCAGGAACGAATGGAAAGGGGTCTCTTTGCGCCCAGTTATCCGCAGCGTCTACTGCCAATGGGGCCAAGACAGGATTATTCACATCTCCACATCTTGTGATGGTCGAAGAAAGGATTAGGATCGATGGAGAACCAATCCACCCACTACATTTTGACGAGGCACTGGCCAAAGTCATGGCGGCCTCGGAGCAGAACCCTCCCATTTCCCCCACTTACTTCGAGACCACCTTTCTTGCCTCAATGGTCATTTTCAGTGATTTTGGAGTCGAAAGAGCGATTATCGAGACAGGAATGGGAGGACGAATGGACGCGACAAGACTTGTTGAGGCAGACATGGCCATACTGACTACCATCTCAATGGACCACTCTGAATATTTGGGGGGGACAATCGAAGAAATCGCGAGAGAGAAGGCAGCCATCCATAGGCCTGGATTTCCATTGATATCAATTATGCCAGAAAGACCAGAAGTTCAGAGAATAATAGAAGGGAAGGCTGGAAGCGATCTCCGATGGGTCACCTTGCGAAGCGATCTCAGTAAATGGAATGCATACTCGCAAATTGTCTCAATGGTTTCTGATTACTTTGGCTGGAAAAATGATCCCTTGGATTGTGTATGGCCCGGTCGGTCTCCCGGATTTGGGTCCTCATGGTTCGAGGGTGTTGATTTGAAGTTCAGTGCCGCCCATAATCCAGAGAGCATGGAGAATGATATCAGAGAAACGCCAAATATCGAAGTAATTCTGATGGCTATGATTGAGAAGGATGAGATTCAAGAAACTATGAAGGCCCTCTCAAGAGCGATAGTCGAAAGAGAAACGCCACCAAAGGTAATCATCACACAGGTTAAGTCAGGAAGGAAGCCTTCTGTCTCCCCCGAGGTCTTGATCGAGACCATTCTTTCTGAATGCCCCTCGATCAAGCTCGCTATTCCGATAGCAGACCCCTCATTAGCACTAGGGGAGAGCTTGAAGTTAGCACTTCAGGGCAGTGGTACGTTACTAGTAACTGGAAGCATATACCTAATGGGCGAAATTATTTCTAAAGTAGCAACCGATAGAGGCATGGATACTAGAAAAGTAATGACAATCCACTAAGAAGCCAAGTACGATGACCTCTCCTCGTAACCCATCGATGTCAGGTAAGAGTGAGTCCAAGCCGGAAATAAAAGTAGTAGTGGAATCCAGGGATACTGCTTCCAAGGTTATTTTGATCTCCCTAGTAATAGTCCTCTCAGGGGTATTGCTGGCTCTCTTGACTACCGAAGCAGGAGAGAGTATTCTCAATCCTGTATCCGACAAATCAGGAAATTGCGGCGACGGGATTGACAACGACAATGGAGGGCAAGCTGATCAGGATGATCCCGATTGCTATAATAATCCAGAACTCTGGGAAGGTTACGACGAGAACAGGACCGAGGCCAACAGAGATAACGACCCCCCAAGTGGAAGATAGAGGTGACGAAATGAGTGACAAGTGGGATAAGAGATTCTTGGAGTTAGCAAAACACATCTCACTGTGGAGTAAGGACCCTTCAACGAAGGTTGGATGTGTAGTGGTGGGCGAAGATAGAGAGATCAGGTCAACTGGATTCAATGGTTTCCCAAGAGGAATAGAGGATGACGATGGAAGACTTTCAGACAGGGCTCAGAAGTACCCGCTAATTTGTCATGCAGAGGAGAATGCAATTATGCATGCCGCGAGAGTCGGCGTCTCCCTAAAGGGCAATACTGCCTATGTAACTTGGCCACCCTGTTCTAGATGCACTAGGTCTCTAATTCAAGCAGGTATTGAGGAAGTAGTTTTTCCAAAGGAGTTGGACATACCAGACAGGTGGCAGGATGACTTCGCGATTGCCATGTCAATGATGTCCGAAGCTAAGGTAAGCGTCAGGCAAGTTTAGTGAGTGTCGGCCATAGGTCTTCCAAATCAGAATACAAGTCCTCGATTCCTCCTTCGTTAATGATAACCATATCGCACATGGCCGCAGTAGCGTTTAGGGCCTGTCCAGCATCATCCACAGCTACTTCCTCAGTCTTCTCCTGTGCAAGAAACTTCGCCTTCTCTGTGGGGTCACCTATTCTCCCCCTATCTTGTGATCTCCTCCATCTAGAATCAACACCAGCTCTTATCTCAATTAGAATAAAATCACTCCTCTCTCTGAGTGCCTCTACTTCACCAGGAGTTCTAATTGAATCAATCACGGCATCTTCGCCGCCCAAGGACTCTAGCAGCATTTCCGCAAGAATGCCCGCTCCTCCTCTTCTGCGAAGCTCCCTCCCTCCCTCAATCAGTGTGTCCCTACTCTCTTGGATTCCCTGCTCCGAGAGCCAAGACCTGATGGAATCTGAGCACGAAGTAGTCTTCACTCCCTTCGAAGAAAACCAATTGACAACAGTGGTTTTACCTGAAGCGTTACGGCCAGTTAGTCCGACAAGCACACCCCTCGGAAGGCATACAAGAAATAGGGCTTTCTAGCGCCAGAATGGACGAGTCCTAGCATATTGCAACTCCGAGTTATGAATGGATCGTAGTAATCTGACCCTATCTCCAGGAGGCCCTCTCAAAATTCTAGTTGCTGTCTCCTCCCCGACCCCTCTGCCCATCAGGCACAAAATCGCATCTTGACCATGCGTTCTGACAAGCTCGGCATTCCTCTGGACCTTACCTTTAGTCTTCACATCAGAACTTCTTATCCTATCTAGTAGGATTTTTTCCAATCTTTCTGGTGCACAGGCCTGCATGGTTCCTCCACAGGTTGAACAAGGCGAGATCTGTTCCATCCTCGCGACCCTCCTCCTAGTTTTGCCTTCACAATTAAGACAAATCAGAATTGCCCTCTCATTGAGTAAACGAGTCTCTAGCCTCTCTCTAATCTCGATATCGCTCCATGCTGGAAGCAACAAGTCCATCTCCGCTCTCGGAGACCTTCCAAGCCTCCCCGGTGCGGTTCGATGAACCTCTACCTCGCCATTGGATATTTGTCGAAAAAGATCCTGAGTTCCATCGATATCCATCCTCTCGTGGAAGAGCTTCTCGAGAGACTCCTCGATGACCGGAGTCCCCCTGTATCTTTGCATTAAACCCTCGAGATTAACCTTCCTTGGATCGGTGCCCTTCTGTAGAATCCCCATCTTCCTAGCAACTTGGACCACCCTCCATCTAATTGCTCTGCCATTGGGGATGGTCATCCACATTATCGAAGGAATCGATGAGGCTGGTGTTTCTTTGAGAAGGTTTACAACATCGTCCGCGGATAGTGATGGGACTTGGAGGGATATTCTATATGGATCAATTGTTGACCTGCCCATCTTTCCATCCTTCAAAGATCCCATAGCTTGTAGGAGATGGCCAAGTGTTTCGTTCACTCTAGAGCCTCTGCAAGTATTCACAATTATTGTCCCATCACCTTCTGAAACTGTTACGGTATTCTCATCTGGAATTATTCCTGATGAATCGTAATGTTCTGTCACAGTACTGATGAGGTGATTGCGCGCCTCATCGGATAGGGGGTATTCACCAAGTTCCCGAGCTTCACCATTGGAAGCACCTATGGCTACAGCAATCGATCTTCTCAGCATCCCGACTTCCATGGCGACTTCAATCGGAACAGGTGGCAACTCTCCTGACCATACAGGCACTTCACCAGAATCATTGATTGGGATAACCAGAATCTCCTCTTGATCTGGATCTGCATCGACAATTTGCCAGGTTCTTCCAGCCATCACGAAAGTCCTACTTCTCTTTCCACCGCCCTCGTCTTCTCCCCCTAGGGACAAGACGAAAGCCTCGTCCACAGAACCTAAGACGCCCCTTCCCACCGCGTCTCTAACTCTGTAAGATAGCTCATCGGGAATCATCGAGATATGGTCAACTCGATTTTTACCGAGTCTGGATGAAGGTGAGAACCATCCCTTCTTCAGAGCCTCTGGGAGGCCCGATACAAGCTGCCTCCTCCATCGTTCTTTCTTAGTATCATCAATTTCTTCATCCCACCCCGGCCTCTCCAGAGGAGCATCACCTTCGGTAATTTTCACCAATTCAGACCAAAGCTTACGTGGCCATGAAGTAACGTCAGAATCACTCGGCGACTCTACGAAATTTATCATCCACCTGTCACTAAGTACTTTCAGTAGAGAGACAGTATTTGCCCTACTCCATTTCTTGAATATCGAGCATCTTGCTATAATTTCTGTTGCCAAGCAAATCGGAACTACTCCTCTCTCGATTGACATCTGCATAAACTGATTTGCGGCAACTATTCCCGGATTGCTTCTCCATTCAACACCTTCTATTTCTCCGGACATGGCCTTTCTAGCAATTACTGCTCCTTCAGCGACTTCGTCAGTTTCCCAAGCTAGTAATTCCCCCCTTCCTGTTCCACCGATATTATGCTCCGCTCTTCCCATTCTTTGGAGAAGTCGATCAACAGCTCTAGGGCTCTGTATTTGGTGGACTCTCTTAATTGAACCAATGTCTATACCGAGCTCGAGACTACTAGTGCAAACTATAGCATTCAAAATTCCATTTCTCAGGCTTTCCTCCATTTCCATCCTAGTCTCGGCAGCTAGACTTCCATGATGGACGCCCAATTTCAAATCCGGATCAATCCCCCTTAGGCGCTGAGAAACCGATTCTGCTGCATTTCGCGAGTTCACGAAAACCAACGCAGGATAGTCTTCAGAGAGAGATTTAGCTAGTCTTCTATGCGCGGCAACTGAATGTGGCGAGCTCGACCAAATAATTGATTCAGCTTCATCCGAAGGATTGGGCACTTCTCTGTGAACCAGTACCTCAGTTGTTCTTGGCGAAGGTCCGATAATTGCTATAGCTTCCTTTGACAGCCATTTAGCAGTCTCATCAGGATTCCCAACTGTCGCAGAGAGTCCAATTCTCTGAAAACTATCTGGACAATACTCATTGATTCTTTCAAGAGCGACCAATAGTTGAGCGCCTCTCTCGGATGAAGCTAGATCATGCACTTCATCTAGTATCACTGCGTTTAATCCAGACAAATGCCTCCTCAATCTACTTCCAAGAAGCATTATTTGAGCAGTCTCTGGAGTTGTAACTAGTAGATTTGGTGGATTCTTAGACTGCCTAGTCCTCTCTTTCTGTGTAGTATCTCCATGTCTCAGTCCTACGGTAATGCCTAATGGCTCTAGCATTTCAGCCAGCCTCCTGTCAATGTCCCTGTTCAAAGCCCTCAGGGGGGTAATGTAGAGAATGGATAGTCCATCCCACCCCTCTGTAAGAAACCTAGATGCCAAAGGTAGGATCGCAGCCTCTGTTTTTCCACTCCCAGTAGGTGACACCAGAACCCTGTCGAGTCCAGACACTAGATCCTCCATCGATGAACTCTGTATCGAAGAAAGCCTCCAATTCCTACTATCAATAAGGCCCTGGACCTTGGGATGAAGAATTTCCATATTGCTCCCCAATCAGGTAACAGAGGCTGGATGAGGCGGTATTTCATCAGACCAATCTGACATTTTGTTGAGTGTAATTGTCACATTAGTCACCTCCCCTTGCTCCCAATAATCAACACCAATGAATGTCGGCCTATTACCTACAGTTTCCCAGCACAACAAAGCCCTTTCAAGTAATGTTTGATATTCATTTACTATTGTAGCCTTCGTTGGATCAGCCCTTGACATGGTGTTCAACCAGTTGTTCATATGCCATACAGGCTGATTCAGATCTCCTCTACCTAATTCACAACTCATCTCCTCTGGTTCAGATTCTCCATACGGAGTATCCCAAGTATGCGTCCATGCCGACATTAGTTCCGGATACTCGTCGCCATATCCATACTGCACGAAAATTACTATGTTTTTCCCAGACAGAATCATATCGCCCATTGATGGCCATTCAGTGCCAATTTCATGGAAATAGGTCCTTTGCAAAATGCCGGATTCAGACAGGAGGTATTCTAGATGATTTCCTGGAACGTAATTCTCAAAAAGTAGAGTGACAATATCGCCTGTGGTGTTTCCTTGCAGAGAGGTTAGGTTATCCAACCAAACGAATGCATCAGCCGATCCGAATTGGCAGGGATGCATATCAAATATCCCTATGTTATGACAGAAAACTATGTCTTGTTCAGACTCATTACTCCATTGTGAGTGATATACATCGAGCATGAACGCTCTTATGCCATCATCCCATTGGCTTTGCAAACCAGTGAGGTGGTTTATACCTGCTAAAATCCCATCTTCTGGAGTAGAGTAGGCATTATGAGCCTCTGCAAAGGTAAAATCATCATAAGTTCTCAAACAGTACTCGCTCATTCCATGGCAACTGATGTAGTCCTCACTGTCCAGATAATCCAAACCTCTGGCTTGCTCCCAATCATTAGGGAGGCCATCACCGTCAGCATCTAGATCCAATGAATCACAAATCCTATCTTCATCGTAATCTTCGGGAACCGATTGATTGTCCAGTGGATCTGTGGAGCAATCTACCTCTGTGGAGTCCCCCCAGAGGTCACCATCATCGTCACTATCAAGGAAGTCGCAGACCAAGTCTCCATCAATATCCGATGGAACACTGGTGGAGATCAGATGATCAGTACTACAATTAGACTCGACATCATTATCCCATCCGTCACCATCGATATCAGAGTCTTCACCGTCTGGTATCCCGTCTCCATCTAGATCTGGTGGCTCTGACATACATCCAGAAGTAAGCATAAAGATGACAACCAGTACTGGTACGACCCTCCTTTCCATCAAACATCCATAACGCAGCCTTCTCATGAACCAATCGGATGAAAACCTCCTATTTTTCCAATCATAAAATAGGAAGTGACTAATCATATGTGCTGTGTCCAGTGATTGCTATGGCTCGCGGAAGCGCAACTAGGAAGGGTGTTTTCACTAGATGGTGGGAATCCAAGAAAGACAGTCATTTCCAGATTGTAACATATGTCACCATTCTCTCATGCGCATCAATGTTATGGGGGTTCATTTTCCTATTCATTCTTGGAGGGGCTTCAGATCCATCTCACCAAGATCGTATGGTCCCATTCAGTTGGCTTTGCTTGGTGGGGGGCTCACTGATTTCATTCTACACGCTTCCCGAGTTTGGATATTATTGGTCCCAAAGAGGGGCCTTAGAAGAAATCCTCGCTTTAGATGCAAGAACTGAGGTCCTAAGAAGGAGGAAAGAGGCAGAAGATGCAGCAGCTATGCTAGGTCCCAAATACCAATCTAGACTTATGGGCCTTTATGCTAATTTTCAGATTAGAGGAGGGAAGAGATTCAAGGTTGAGCCGTCTCCCCCAAAGAATTTCCTTAGTAAAAGAATCCCTCTTGAAAAAGAGAAAATCGAATATGAGTGGTGGCAAACCGAGGACTCTCGACTATCTTATTGGCTACCTGGTTTACACTCACTCAAGTTGAAGAAGGTGAATAGGACGATCATAGTTCTCTCGGCATCAGCAATTCTTCTATTGTCTCTAAACACGATTTTTGGCATATCTATCGGGCTAGGGGGCATAAATAACGATACAATTGATCTTTCAGCATACATTCTCTCAATGGAGAGAATCACCTTTAGTCCACCACATTTGGATTCTGTGAGTCTATTACTAATTGCCTTCTTTTCTATAATCTTGGACTTTACAAAACCCCTCGTCAAATACCAAGAGGAGGAGTGAGATGAATAGTACGGTATTCAGAGAGGTATTCCTCGCAGGAGGGCTGGTCTCACTTCTTCTTGGAGCCATGTACCTATCAACTGGAACCTTCCCTCCCATGGTGGTAGTGGAGTCTGGGTCCATGATGCATGATGACGATGGAAAGATCGGCGTCATAGATCCGGGCGATTTGATCCTTGTAGTTAACCCGGAAAGAAAGGACGTTGTGACCTATGTTGAAGCTACGGACCCTAGTGATGAAAATTTTGGATACGAGTCCCATGGAATGTATGGGGATGTTATTGTATTCAGTAAGAACGGAGGATCAGACACCCCTGTAATCCATCGAGCACTCTTGAAGGCAGTTCTGAATGAATCAGGAGGTTGGGATGTTCCAGGAACCACGCTAAGGGGCGTAAGTAGCGTCAACTGGACCCTAGGATACAGCTGCGTATCGTATCATGGATCAGTATACGATTTGAAGATAGATGACTGGGTACCTTCACACGAAGGATACCTCACCACAGGAGATAATCCCGATACCAATGGATGCAGAATAGACCAACTTTCAGCTACTGGACAAGATGGAAGAAATGGCCTCCTAGATGAAAATAATAACCCAGTTACCGCAGTCAAAGACGAATGGATTATCGGCATCGCATCATCAGAGATCCCTTGGATTGGGGCTGCCAAGCTATTCTTCTCCCCTCCTCCTTCGGCAGATTATGTTACGAGTAAGACTTGGACCATGTTGGGTCTGGTTATCGCCTCTATTTTGGTAATCCCAAGTGTGGTAGATGCCATTTATCCCAGAAATGATGAGGAAGAATAATCATACAATTAGCATCATTATTGGGATTAGAACGATGATCAACATTACTACAGTGGTCACTCCACCTATTGAGCCAGCCAACCTCTCAACTCTGAGGGGATTACTCCCTTTCATAATCCTAGAAAGAATAGAGTGAGCACCATCCTTTAGCATGTGCCCACCATCGAAGGGGATGATTGGTAGGAGATTCAGGAACCCGAGAAGAAAGTTAACCCATATTAGCCAGAAAATGAAGTCGAAAAGATCCAATAGTCCTTCAGTACCAAGTCCGGATAGGACAAACTCATCATCAACCTCTATCATGCCTCTCTCGTGTAGATCCATAGTCTGCCCATCATATGACATGGGAGTCCCCATCATGGACAATGGAGTGAGCAAGAGTGTCAGAGCTTTCTGCCCTGTCGTGTATCTTTCTTCAAAGATGAAGGAAAACCTATCTGTTTGATACGTCCCAGATCTGGGGGCATTGACCCCCAAGAAAGCATCACCTTCGCCGATTCCATAACTTTCTAGTAACTCAGAAGTCTCATCAAGACAGTCTTGATCGCCATTACACAAGTTCAGGTAATACTGAGCCTTATCGCCGAGAGTAACAAGTATTTCCGAACTTTCCTCCCAAGTCCGTCCTTCGTCATTGTAGGGGATTACAGTGAAAACAACCTCATCACCAGCTTTCAGCGAGTCCATCTGCACTGAAAATGACTCATAGTCTGTAACTTCGTTACCATCAACATGAGTGATAATGTCGTAAGCCTTGATTCCAGCTTCATCCGCACCTCCATCTTCTATGACAGCTAGTGCATGAATGCCTGGATTAGTGGCTACGAAACCACTAGACACGAACCCGATCACGATCAAGAAAAGAAACGTAGCTACCAGATTTATCGAAGGCCCGGCTGCGAAAAGCCGAATCCTCTCTCTCCTTGGTGCCAATATCATATCCATCTGCTCAGGTTCAGCGAATGCACCGACTGGAATAGGGCCCGCAACCAGTAAACCAAAGCTTCTCACCTCCATTCCATGTGCCCTAGCTTGTATTCCATGGCTATACTCATGAATTAGTAGAGTGAAGATGAGTGCCAGAGCAGGCCACCAGAAAGGAACGAAGCTTGTGACTCCGGGGATGAAAAGAATGTCTGTTGCAGGCAAGGATCCTTGAGGAGGGGAATTAATTGATGTAACAAATGCAAGAACCATCAAAATTACGACTGAGAACATAACGAAGAAGCACAGCCAAATAGAAAACTCCCCGAACATTCTCCAAAATTTTCTATTCTTTGATATGTATTCTAGGAAAACCCTGCCTC
>Ga0208749_1000270_pt1 | contig 13128 bp, 19 predicted proteins | sample Knorr_S15_td_DCM_FD_185601 | JGI IMG/M metagenome (GOLD analysis project Ga0208749, IMG submission 185601) | Marine microbial communities from Southern Atlantic Ocean transect - Knorr_S15_td_DCM_ad_63m_LV_B (SPAdes) (version 2) | ecosystem: Environmental > Aquatic > Marine > Oceanic | place... | reverse complement strand
TCTGGCTAAACTTGTTAGGAGGTATTATCCTGACTGGCGTAGGCTTATCAATGAGTGTCAACGCTATTCTGCTAGTGGATCCATTGACTCAGCTATTCTTGTTGATGTTGCTGATGTTAATCTTGATTCTCTGCTTTCGTCGCTGAAGAAGAAAGAGTTTACTAATGTTAAGAACTGGGTAGTTCAGCATATGGACAATGATCCTAGTATGGTTATGCGTAAGGTCTATGATAACATCTATGGTGTTATGAAACCTGCTTCAATCCCTGAAGCAGTTCTTATCATTGCCAAGTACATGCGTGACATTGCTATTGTTCCTGATCAGGAAATTAACATGCTTGCATGTCTAACCGAAATTATGATGAGTTGTGAATTCAAATGATTACTAAAGAAAAACTAAGAAACCAAGTGAAATCCAAATTCTATTACATCTTCTGGGGTGTAGCAACTGGAACAGTTCTACTAGGACAACTATATGTTGGTTCTGGATATAGATCATTTGCCAGATCATTGAATAGAGTCTTTGATTCTATTGAAGTTGAAGTTGGTAGAGATTATAGAGAGAGGTTTTACTAATGCCATTTGCATATCATCTACCACCAATGCCACCCCATCAAGCAACGTTTGTTGAACATAGGGTTATGGTTCCTGTACATGAGCATGGTATGAAAGATGGAAAACCTTATAGTAAATCTTACTTTGTTCATCCTGAAATAAAGAATCCTTTTTATCAACCATTCTAATGAAACTAGAAACAGCAAAAAAATTGATATCTAATATCAGATTTGGTCAGACCAGAAATGCTGCTAGAAAGAATAAGGGTCAAGGTTTAACTGTCAAAGACATTGAACTTACTCCTGATGATTTGATCAGGAAGTTTCAAGATCAAGATGGTAAATGTCATTGGTCTGATATTGCTTTAGATGAAAGTTACAATTACATAACAAGACATCCATTAGCAATATCTGTAGATAGATTGGAGAATAAGAAAGGATACACATTTGATAATGTTGCTCTAACTCTTAGAGTGTTTAATTTAGGGAAAGCTTCTTACACAGGAGACTTCTCTCATGTAGTTCAAATCATTAAGGAATCTTGGAAATGAAAAAAACACGTTACTATCTGAAATTAGGAAAGTCAAAATCAACCTTTGGTAAGAATGAGATTAGAACTCAGATTGATGAAGAGTATAATGATGCTTACGTAGATCTAGACTTATGGTTCAAAGAATTTAGTTGGGAATTCATTGCGGCAAATAAGATAAAGATTTATATGGACAAAGAGTTGAATCAACTTTATTGTTATGAGAGACCAACTAAGTTCCTACAGAAAGAGTGGGGTCAATCTATGTACTCTATGCACTCACCAGACTTGATGATTGATTATGAGAAAGAGGTTGATCTTGAAGAAACTGTTACTAAACTCCCAAGTGACAATAAGTATTCTAATGGTATGAACTGGAAGAATGTGAACATCAAGGGTGCTAACTCTCGTTTACGTAAACCAACGACTAAATCAGCATCAAAGACTAAACCAAAGAAGGAACAAAAACAAGAACTTTATTATTACCCGAAGGAAAACAATGGCAATTGACAATTTATTTTCAACACCGTTATACTATTCTAATGTAGATAACTATGATGTTATTCAGGAAGAGGTTGCGGGATTAGTAGAACGTAGTGAGTTTAAAACCAATCCAAATTGGGGTAACAATCATCAACTTTCTGATCCTAATTTTACTGATAATCCCGTCAATACGATGGAGAATACTAAGAATGAAATCTTCAGACATGTTGGTAATTTTCTTGAAGGAATTAAATTTCAAGAATCATTAGATTACAATGGTCAAGCAAACTATGTTATTGCTGCCTCATGGCTTTCTAGATTTGGTAAGGGTCAGTATGCACATGTTCATTCTCATGCACACCATGAAATTGCTGGTGTTTATTATCATAAGGTAAAGGGAGATCAAGGTCAGTTTTTTATTGAGTGTCCTGTAGCACAACAGGTAAACTCTTTTATACTTAATCATAGAGCACAGAGTATGAGGATTACTCCTCAACCAGGTATGATTATGTTGTTTCCTGGATTCCTTAATCATGGGGTCTATGCAAACGAGACAGATGATGATAGAATAAGTTTATCTTTTAACATTAGTTTTCAGAAACCTTATTTTATGTTGAACCTGTGATGAGTATCAAATCCTTAAAGACTCCGCTACGTTATCCTGGTGGTAAAAGTAGAGCAGTAGTAAAGTTACTACAGTATCTTCCAGACCTTTCTAATGTAAGAGAGTTTCGTGAACCTTTTCTAGGTGGTGGATCTGTATCATTAGAAATTACAAAGAGGTATCCTCACATTGAGGTATGGGTCAATGATCTATATGAACCTCTTTATAATTTCTGGTGTGAGTTGCAGCATAATGGTGAAGATCTACAGAAAGATTTGATGGGTCTTAAGGTGGTTCATTGTAATCAGGATTCAGCAAGATGTTTATTTCAAGAAATGAAGGAGGTAATTAATGACAAAGAAAAATCAAACCTTGCTCGTGCCTGCGCTTTTTATATCGTTAATAAGTGTAGCTTCAGCGGTCTCACTGAGTCTTCATCATTTTCTGGACAAGCATCAGACTCCAACTTCTCAACACGTGGCATTGAAAAACTTACAGGATATCAAGAATTGATACAGAGTTGGACAATAACAAATCTTTCTTATGAGAGAATGTTGTCAGATGAGAAAGATGTATTTTCATACTTAGATCCTCCTTATGATATTAAGGATAATCTATATGGTAAGAAAGGTGATATGCATAAGAGATTTGATCATGACCAGTTTGCTTCTGATTGTGATACCTTTACATCTCCTATGTTAATATCATACAATAGTTCACAACTTGTTAAGGATCGTTTCAAGGAGTGGTCAGTTGGAGAATTTGCACACACATACACCATGAGGTCTGTGGGATGCTATAATACAGATCAAGCATCAAGAAAGGAATTAGTCCTAACAAATTATGAAGTGCGAAGTTAAACTCTATGTTGCTGGAACAGTCTTTACAGAAGATGTTGTTTGTCGCAACTACCAAGAAGCACGTGAGGTTGCTCTTGCAAGAAATCCTAACGCTAGAGTCGTTAGTGTTACTGCTGTTTTTAAATGAAGAAAGTATTTAAGATATGGAAATATGCACTGGGTAGTTTCTCTGATGAAAAGACTGAACCCTATGACAACTACGTTATTATCATACGTAGTGTTATATTCTTTTCTTATCTCATCACTAATTGTTTTATTATTAGCGGAGTAATCCGCCACTGGAATAATGTACCAACTGAAAGATTATCTTTACTCAATCAACCAATCCAAAAAGAATATACTGGATTCAGATGAGGATGCTGTTAAGAAGTATCCAGCATTTGTTGTAAACAGATGTCTTTCATCTTTCACTGATACCATTCTGTTTGTTAATGAGATGAATAAGAATTCTCATCTACCAAACAAGCTTCAGTATGATTTTTTACTAAATAGTGTGAAACCAAGGAAGCGATTTTCTCCTTGGACTAAAAAAGATTCTATTGATTATCTTGAGTTAGTAAAAGAGTATTATGGTTATAATGACGATAAGGCTCTACAAGCTCTTAGAATTCTCACCAAGGATCAACTAGATCACATTGCAAAAATATTAAACAAAGGTGGCAGACAATGAGTGGTGAAGTTATCGAAATTCAGTGGAAACAAACTGATATGGTAGAAGTGGTTCTCGGTGAACCAGATGACTTTCTTAAAGTGAGAGAGACACTAACAAGAATTGGTGTTGCATCACGTAAAGAAAAAAAGATCTATCAGTCATGTCATATTCTACACAAGCAAGGTAAGTATTACATAGTCCATTTCAAGGAACTCTTCGCACTTGATGGAAAGAAAACAAATCTTTCTTTGAATGATGTACAACGTCGTAATCGTATTGTACAACTCTTAAGTGACTGGGGACTTCTTAGTGTGGTAAATGCAGAACAAATATCTGATCTTGCACCATTGAACCAGATTAAAGTTCTTTCATTTAAAGAGAAGAACGATTGGACATTAGAAAGTAAGTATAACATAGGTAGGAAGAAAACCGAATCGTAAATTCGTAGAGACCGACTTGTATACTTAATAGCATTATGATTAAATACTATTGCGATGCCTTAGGGGTCGCATTAGTAAACGTCGCTTTTTAGGACAATGGTACAATTTAACTGGGAGACTTATAATCCCTATTCACTCGGACTCGATGAAACATTCAGTAGACTTGAAGCACTTGCAGGTGGTGGATCTAATTACCCTCCGTACAATGTGGTTCACGGAGACAATGGGAGAACCATACTTGAGGTTGCTCTTGCGGGATTTAGAACTGGAGATATTGAGGTCGAGACTGAACGAAATGTTCTAACAGTCTCTGCTAACAGAGAAAAAGAAGAACGAAAGTATTCACATAAAGGAATCTCAGCAAGATCATTCAAACGCAACTGGCAAATGTCAGATGACGTAGAAGTTGAGAAAGTAGGTTTTGAGGATGGTTTACTGACCATTACTCTGAAGAAAGAACTACCTGAAAAACAACAGCGTAAGAAGTGGTTCTAAATAAAATATCAAGGGGCACTTGACGGTGCCCTTTTTTAATGGTAAAATATAAGCAAACTCATTCCGACTATGGCAGTATCTATTCTTACACTAAAGACTGGTGATCGTGTCATTGCTGAGTTGAAAGAGATCTTCGATGAGGAAGGTGCAGACCGTAAAGGTATCTGTCTTCTCATGGAAGAACCATATGTTCTACAACTAGATGGTTCTACACCACAGTTTCTAACAGAAGCAGCAGGTGCAGAATATCAGATCAGGTTTAGTAAATGGAATCCATACTCTTCTGACTGGCAATTTAAGATCCCTTATGATAGTGTGATGACTATCAGCAATCCTGAGAAAGGATTGGAAGAAGCATACAAAAACAAAATTACTGAAAAACGAGAGGTATACGGTCAACATGACAGAGACACCACAGGAGCAGACACAACAGACTCCACCACCACTACGGACGAACCACAATATTCGCCTGGTGATGCTATCGACTAAAGAAACAGTTCTCTGTTTGTTTGGTGATGTCAAAGATAAAAATGAGCAAGTAGTTGGATATAAGATGTTATATCCTTTTGTCCTTGCATTAGGTAAGACAAATGAAGATGGTACTATCCCCATCACATATTCTCGCTGGTGTCCATACACTCCTGTTCAGGAGTTTAAGGTCAATGGTGAACACATTATTAGTGTAACATTCCCTGATGATGGAATACTTACCAACTATGTGGGTGAACTAGCACAATATAATATTACTGACAAAGATCTATTCTTTACTGAGGAACAAACTAATGGAGATAACAGCGAACCTGCTGAAGCTGCATGATGAATGGATCATTGCTCAGGTAGAACCAGTTGACGGGGACACTTTACCAGGTGACCCCGATGTCTGGATGGTTGAACCTTATCTGGTAGACTATGAAGGTAAACTGGTTCCATGGGCAGAACATTCTTCTGAACGTGAGTTCAACGTTAGGTCTTCTGATTTAATTGTTGTGACCAATCCTAGCAAGGCAGTCCTTGCTCGTTACATCGAATGTCTTGAATGAATTTTTACACTAGTGTAGAGCAAGCAGGTAATCGTCTGCTTGTCCGTGGTTATGAGAACGGTAATAGGTACAATGTGAGGGTTCCTTTTAACCCCACGATGTATCTGCCTACAAAGAATTATTCAGAATGGCGTACACTAGAAGGAGAATGTGTAGAACCACATAAGTTTGGATCAATTGCTGAGGCAAGAGATTTTGTAAGACAGTATAAGGAAGTAGAAGATTTTCAAATATATGGGAACTCTAGGTTCCTGTATCAGTATATTGCTGAACAGCATACAGAAGATCAGATTAAATTTGATAGCAGCAAGATCCGTGTCTTTACTATTGACATCGAGACTGCTGCTGAAAATGGATTCCCTGATATAGAATCTGCTGATCAGGAGATACTTGCTATCTCAATTAAAGATAGTTTCACTGGTCGTATTACTGTGTTCGGAGCACGAGCATTTGATAATACAGATCCTATGGTGGATTACATGCACTTCAAGTCTGAAGATGCTATGCTTAGTGCATTTCTTTCATATTGGCAAGAGAACTATCCTGATGTTATTACAGGATGGAATGTCCAGTTGTTTGATATGCCATACATACACAATCGTATTGATCGTGTACTTGGAGATAAGTTTGTAAAACTTCTTTCTCCATGGAGACTTGTTTCTCGTCGTGAGATCTTTATCAAAGGACGTAAGCAATTTGCTATTGACACTCTTGGTATTTCATGTCTAGATTACCTTGAGTTATACAGGAAATTCACTTATACAAACCAAGAGTCCTATCGTTTAGACCACATCTGCAACGTGGAACTAAATGAGAAGAAACTAGATCACTCTGAGTATGATACTTTCAAAGAGTTCTACGAGAATGATTGGCAGAAATTTATAGAGTATAATATTCATGACGTTCGTTTGGTGGATAAACTAGACGATAAGATGAAATTGATTGAACTGGCATACACCATGGCATATGATGCTAAGGTGAATTATGAAGATGTGTTTAGTCAAGTACGTATGTGGGATAATTACATATACGTTGAACTTCTTAAGAGGAACATAGCAATTCCTCCTAAGACACAAAATGATAAGACAAAGAAGTATGCGGGGGCGTATGTCAAGGAACCGAAACCAGGATTCTATGATTGGGTTGTCAATTTTGACCTCAATAGTCTGTATCCTCATCTTATTATGCAATACAATATCAGTCCAGAGACCCTCAGGGAGATTAGACATCCCAACGCAAGCGTTGAAGGGATCTTAAACAAGGAGGTAGAGATTGATGGTGAGTTTGCTGTGTGTGCTAATGGAGCACAGTACAGTAAAGATAAGCATGGTTTCTTACCATTGATGATGCAGAAGATGTATGACTCTAGGGTCATCTTCAAGAAGAAAATGATCGAGGCAAAGAAACAGTACGAGAAAACTCCTACTGTTGAACTGACTAAGGAGATTGCTAGATGTAATAATATACAGATGGCAAAGAAGATCTCTTTGAACAGTGCTTATGGTGCTATTGGTAATGAGCACTTTAGATACTATCGTCTTGCTAATGCTGAGGCTATTACACTCTCAGGTCAAGTCTCAATTAGATGGATTGAGAACAAGATGAATGGTTATCTAAATAAACTACTCTCTACTGATAACGTTGATTACGTCATTGCATCTGACACCGACTCAATATATCTTAATCTTGGACCTGTTGTTACTAAATTTTTTGGTAATAAGTCTGACGATAAGGTTCGGATCGTTGAGCTACTTGATAAGGTCTGTAAAGATAAGTTGGAACCGTTCATTGATGCCTCGTATCAGGAGCTTGCAACGTATGTATCGGCGTATGATCAAAAAATGATTATGAAGCGAGAGAACATCGCTGATCGTGGTATCTGGACTGCTAAGAAAAGATACATACTTAACGTATGGGACTCGGAAGGAGTTAGATACAAAGAACCCAAGATGAAAATCATGGGATTGGAAACAGCGAGGTCATCGACACCTCAATACTTTAGGGATAAACTTTATGCAGCTTTTCAGATCATTATCGGCAAAACAAATGATGAGCTTATCTCATTTATCAATGATATCAGAGCAGAGACGAGGGAAAGACACTACTCAGATATCGCCTTCCCAAGAGGAGTCAACAACCTTGAAAAATACAGACACCCAATTGAAATCTATCAAAAAGGAACACCCATTGCAGTAAGGGGTGCTTTGCTGTATAATCATTATGTGAAAAAATATAAGGTACAACACAAGCATCAACTCATCCAAGAGGGTGAGAAGATTAAGTTCATGTATCTTAAGACACCTAACCCATTCCATGAGAACTGTATCAGTTTCTTTGGTGAACTACCAAAGGAGTTTGGCATTGAGAAATATGTTGATTACCAGACACAGTTTGAAAAGTCTTTCTTGGAACCCTTGAAAAATGTGCTACAATGTATTGGTTGGACTCACGAGAAAACCATTACCATTTCTAGTTTCTTTTCATGAGCAAGAAAGTCTTTGTAGTCACATGGACTAATCATGTGGTTGGACAGATAGGATCTGATAGCATCAAATGTTTTGAGGATCACAACACTGCTTTAGCATTTGCTAAACTTATGCGAGAGCAGTATAATTATGTACATTTTTATGAGGATGAAGTAAAACAATGGGATTCTTAGATTCTGTAATTAAGGATAGCGGAAATGAATTTGCAAGTATTGTTGGTGATGGTGTCGCAGCAGGTGATGTTACCTCGTTTGTTGATACTGGGTCATACATTTTTAATGCTGTCGTTAGCGGTTCTTTGTTTGGGGGTATTCCTTCCAACAAGGTTACAGCCCTCGCTGGTGAAAGCAGCACTGGAAAAACTTTTTTTGCCCTTAGTGTTGTCCGTAGTTTTCTTAGTGATCACCCTGATGGTGGGGTCATTTATTTTGAGTCTGAGTCTGCTATAAGCAAAGAGATGATTGAGAGCAGAGGGATTGATTCTAAACGTATGGTTATATTCCCTGTTGCTACTATAGAAGAGTTTAGAACTCAGGCAGTGAGGATTGTAGACAAGTATATGAAAGAACCAAAGGATAAGCGTCAACCATTGATGTTTGTTCTTGATAGTCTTGGTATGCTTTCAACCAATAAGGAGATGGAAGATGTTGCTAACGACAAACAAGTTCGTGACATGACCAAATCTCAATTGATCAAAGGTGCATTCAGGGTCTTGACATTGAAGTTAGGACAGGCTAGTATACCTATGATAGTTACTAACCATACATATGATGTAATCGGTTCCTATGTACCTGCAAAGGAGATGGGAGGTGGTACAGGTCTTAAGTATGCAGCATCTACTATCATCTATCTTGGAAAGAAGAAAGAGAAAGATGGAACAGACTTGGTGGGCAACATCATCAAGTGTGAAGCAAAAAAATCTAGATTAACTAAGGAGGGAAGTAAAGTTGAGACTCGACTATTCTTTGATGACCGTGGACTGGATAAGTATTACGGACTATTGGAATTGGGTGAGAAGTATGGGGTCTTCAAACGGGTTGGGAATCGTATTAAGGTTGGTGAATCTTCTGTTTATCCTAAATCTATTCTCGCTAATCCTGAGAAGTATTTTACCCAAGAGGTAATGGCAAAATTGGAAGAAGCAGCAAGAGAAGAATTTTCCTATGGCAATTGAACGTATAGAAACAACCATCTTACGTAACCTGATCTTTACGGAACAGTTTTATCGTAAGGTGGTTCCATTTTTAAAAGCAGATTATTTTCAAGAATATAATGAGAAAATTATTTTTGAAGAGATCTCTGACTTTGCTAGTAAGTATGACAAAGTTCCTACTCAAGAAGTTCTTGCGATTAATTTACAGAATCGTACAGACCTTACTGATGAGGTATTTCAAGAATCACTTTCTACAGTATCTAACCTATCAGATGAATGGGTTGATTATGAATGGTTATGTGACTCTACAGAAAAGTGGTGCAAGGATCGTGCTATATATCTTGCCCTTATGCAATCAATCAAGATTGCAGATGGAGGCGATAAGAAACTTTCACGAGATGCAATCCCTTCTATACTCCAAGAAGCTTTAGCGGTATCTTTTGATGAACACATCGGACACGATTACATTGAACAAGCAACAGACAGATATGAATTCTACCACAGGAAAGAGGAGAAGATTCCCTTTGATCTGGAAAAGTTTAACTATATTACGAAAGGTGGTCTCCCTAATAAAACTCTTAATATCGCTCTTGCTGGTACGGGCGTCGGAAAGAGCTTATTCATGTGCCATATGGCTAGCTCCGTCTTGCTCCAAGGACGGAACGTTCTATACATTACAATGGAAATGGCAGAGGAGAAAATTGCTGAGCGAATTGATGCAAATCTTTTAAATGTTTCTATTCAGGATATTACAGAATTACCTGAAGTTCTCTTCACTAGCAAGGTCAATGAGATTGCCAGAAAGACACAAGGCAAACTTATTGTTAAAGAGTACCCTACTGCATCAGCACATGCTGGACACTTTAAGGCACTCTTAAGTGATCTTTCTCTCAAGAAAGATTTTAAACCTGATATAATATTCATTGATTACCTTAACATCTGTGCATCTGCCAGATATAAAGGTGCTGTTGTTAATTCTTATACGTATGTTAAAGCGATTGCGGAGGAGCTTCGGGGACTTGCTGTGGAAAGTAACTTACCGATTGTCAGTGCTACTCAAACTACTCGTGCTGGTTTCGGGTCTAGCGATCCTGACCTTACTGACACTTCAGAATCCTTTGGACTCCCTGCTACTGCTGACCTTATGTTCGCTCTCATATCTACTGAGGAATTGGAATCCCAAGGAAGAATAATGGTCAAGCAACTTAAAAATAGATACAATGATCCTACCAGTAACAAAAAGTTTATGATAGGTATTGACAGATCGAAGATGAAGCTGTATGATGTTGCTGATGATGCATCTGCTATCAGCATCGAAGGTGATGAAGAACAGTTAACTCAGTTCTCTGAATCACAAAACCGTCTATCTAAATTTGCTGAATGGAACGTTTAACAATTGTAGGTGGAGGGAGTGCTGGTTGGTTTGCTGCCTTTTTAATATCAAAGACCAAACCAAACATTCAGATAGATCTTATTGAATCATCTGATATTCCTTCTGTTGGTGTAGGAGAAGGAACAACAAGTAAAGTTCTTGAAATTATTTCAAGAGAAAAATATGGTATTGATACATCTGAATTTATTAAGAGTATTGATGCCTTACCCAAAATGGGTATTAACTTTGTTGGTTGGTCTGATAATGGAGATTATATATCTCCCATAGGAGAGTCTATTACATCACAAACATACATTGATTACTCTGTGTATGCTGCTCCTCTCTTAGAGAAAGATATTACTTATTGTAATCAAACAGCATACTATACTGAAAAGGGATACACAAATCTTATTCGTGGATTGGATGGTTCTCTACAGTATGATGAATTCTTTCCAGCACTACACTTAGATGCTGGTAAGTTGGTAGAATATCTAAAGTCTAAAACAAATATTAATCATATTATTGATACAGTTTTAGATGTCCGTAGGAACGGTAGTGATATCACCAGTCTTCTTTTAGAAGGACATGGAGAATATACTTCTGATTTTTACATAGACTGCACTGGATTCAAAAGACAATTGATTGATAGTGATTGGGTTGACTATTCACATTATCTTCCTATCGATAGAGGTATGCCTTTTAGATTGGAAAATGATAATGGTGAGAAACATTCATACACAAATGCTGTTGCTATGGACAGTGGATGGGTGTGGGAAATTCCAACTAAGAATAGGATTGGTAGAGGGTATTGTTATTCTAGTAAATATTCTGATGAAGAAACATGCATCAAAGAACTAGAGAACAGATACAATACTGGAGTTGAGAAGATCAAATCTATTGAGTTCTCTTCTGGTAGACTATCAAACATTATGTCTGGTAACTGTCTAGCATTAGGTTTATCAGCAGCATTCTTTGAACCATTACAAGCAACTAGTCTTCATTGTACCTTGCAACAGTTAGATGAGTTCATCTTTACATTCTTACAAGGTGACCGCATCTTAATAGATTCAGTCTCTGTTGACAGTTACAATAAAAAGTATGCTAGAATGTATGATGATATGAAAGACTTCATATTCATACATTACACTGGTGGTAAAACAAACACACCATTCTGGAAACATTTTACTAAGGTAACGTATCCAGAACAAGTCAGTAGACTTATGCATTTTCATGATGTTCGTCTGCTTAGAGATTATGATATAGAAACATATCATGGTCATGCTGGTATTGGATTATGGATCCCATCTCTAATTGGATTGGGTCATTATAATCCCTATACAGTCCATCGTGTGTTAGATTCTGACATTGATTGGACTTTCATGAAAAACGCTATCGAAAATTTCAAAGATCAAATCGATAGAAAAATTGTAAATCGTAATTATCAATCTATTAAAAATTTAGTTCTATGACTATTAATTTTAAACGTTATGAAGAGTTCGTAGATGCCGTCACATCCGATTGTTCTAAGAATTTTGTCGATCTTGCTGACCGCATGGGTGAACTTGACAGACAAGGTGCCAATATTGAACGTCTTACCACTGCTGGCGTTGGGCTTGCTGCTGAGTCTGGTGAGTTTCTGGAAATTGTTAAGAAGATGGTGTTCCAAGGTAAACCTTGGACTGACGACAATAGAGAGCATCTTATTATTGAGTTGGGTGACACTATGTGGTATGTGGCACAAGCTTGTATGGCTCTGGGGGTATCTTTCGATGAGGTAATTGAGAGAAATGTGAAGAAGTTGGAGAAGCGTTATCCTGATGGTTCATTCGACATTCATTACAGTGAGAATAGGAAGACAGGAGATAGATGATATTAATAACCTCCCCTCTAAATAGATAGACGGGAGGTTTTTTTATGTCTGCACAAGGAATTACTAATATTACTGGCAAGTGGGCAACTGCAGTCCTTATGGTTCAGCAGTCTTTATCAGGTACTGATCCACAAGGAAACAGATTTTCTTATTTTAACTATGATGTTCAAAAAGCATACGATCCCACTGATGATGCAAATAAAAGAAAGAAAACATTTTTTGGAATAAAAGTTTTAGTTTCTAGAAGTGTTAGAGCACAAGCTTCTAATAGAATTGCTAGAAATTTACAAGATACATTTGAAAATGCAGTTGCTACCAGAGATAATCAACAGATTGATATTCCTTTTGAGTTTGATGGAATTACAAAGGGAATTCGTGTTGAAATAAAACCTCTTGCTGGTGGTGGTAGTGGTGGTGGAGCATCTGAAACTCAACGTAACGAGTGTGCTCAATGTTTGTATGCTGCTCTTGCTTTCTATGTTTACAAAAATGCTATTGATCCTACTAAGTTAATAACTGATGAGGATATGACAGAAGCAACAAAATATATTGACATTGATACAGATTATAAACAAGTTTATGGAGATGCA
>Ga0208749_1000266_pt1 | contig 13189 bp, 13 predicted proteins | sample Knorr_S15_td_DCM_FD_185601 | JGI IMG/M metagenome (GOLD analysis project Ga0208749, IMG submission 185601) | Marine microbial communities from Southern Atlantic Ocean transect - Knorr_S15_td_DCM_ad_63m_LV_B (SPAdes) (version 2) | ecosystem: Environmental > Aquatic > Marine > Oceanic | place... | reverse complement strand
AAAAAAAAAGAATATTAAATTAATCAAAAAAGAAGACCGAAAAAATGTTTTAGAAAATAAGAAAAATTTGAATCAAGAAATGAATGAAAGAAAAAAAAAGAATATTAAATTAATCAAAAAAGAAGACCGAAAAAATGTTTTAGATAATAAAGAAATTTTAAACTTAGAAAAAAAATCAGTAAAAATAAATAAAAAGAAAAAAATTAATAATTCCTTTAAGAAAACAAAAAATGAGCTGCAATCATACAAAATTATATTTATTTTAAAAGACGTTGATCCTAAAGATCCTATTAAAGAATTGAGTACCATATTAAGAAATTCTGAGGTAAATTTTGAAATAGAAAAGATAGAAAGATTTCAAGATTTAAAAAAATAAAATCATGAAAATAAATTAATTCATATTAAGAAATGAAAATAACAACTAAAACTCAAGCTTTAAATATAGTAGAGACTTCTTATTTGGCTTCTCTTTCTTCTTTGTTATGGGTCGCTTTATATTATTTACCAATTGGTGGAGCTTTGTTGAGGTTAATATTACCTCTCCCAATTATATTGTTGCATTTAAGAAGAGGAACTAAAACTGCATTTGAAGGACTAATAATACAATTTCTTCTTCTATTTATAATTATGGGCCCGGTTAGAGGAACGTTATTTTTATTCCCTTATGGAATATTGGCTTTTTGGCTAGGCTGGTGTTGGTTTAAAGAAAAGAATTGGGAACTTAGTTTTACTGTAGGTGTTTTTATTGGAACCCTTGGTTTTTTTATTCGCGTAATTGCATTATCTACATTAGTTGGGGATAATCTTTGGGTTGTAATTACTAGAGCAAGTTACGGGCTAATAGATAAGTTTATTGGATTCTTTAATTTGCCTTTTTCGCCTTCAATTAGGATTATCCAATTAGTCGCAATATTATTAATAATCTTTCAAGAAATGGTTTATGTTTTAACAATACACATAGTTGCATACTCCCTATTCCCCAGATTAAAGTCAAAAATCCCTGATCCGCCAAAAATATTAGATGGTTTAGTTGATCTTAACCTTTGATATAAAAAATATAAATAATGAATAAGATTAATTTTGGAATAAATTTATTTGGGAGTAAGAGATATAAAAAGTCGTTTAATGAAATCCTGAAAATCCTGCAACACAATATTGATGACTTTAAAATCTACCTTGTAATTGCGGGCACAGATACATCTCAAATTAAAGGGATTTCAGCAGCAGGAATTAATGCAACGTCTAGAAGAAAAACTGCTCTTGCAGATGCTGAATTTTTGTTATTTGGGGCATCAGCAGATCACAAATATAAATTACCATTTCTTAATGCAGGAGTTACACCTGCATTAATAAGCTATGTTTGTTCAAAGCTCATTAGTGTAAGCCCAATAGTAGTTCCTATAGGAATTAATCAAAAACCTTTCTTTAATCATTTGGTTGTAGAAGATCAATATTTAGGGCCATCAAGTTGTCTTACTACTGGTAAATCTATGACGAGAGAGAGAGTATTGAATCTCTATAAAAAAGGTATTCAAATCGGTAAATCTTCAAAACAACCTATACTAATTGCCGAATCTGTGCCAGGAGGGACTACTACTGCGCAGGCTGTAATGGAAGCTTTTGGATTAAACGTCTCTAATTTAGTAGGTAGTAGTTTGTTTATACCTCCCAGAGAATTGAAAAGAAAAGTAATTCAAACTGGACTATTGAATGCAAATTTCAAAAGTGAATTTGATTCTTTTGATGTTATTTCATCAGTTGGTGATCCTTTCCAAGCCTTCTCTATGGGTCTATTAATTGGAACTAGGTTAGCTAATCAACCTGTAGTTTTGTCTGGAGGGAGTCAAATGCTAGCTGTGATATTACTAGCTTTAGAATTTTTAGATTATAGAAATAAAAAAGACTTTATTAAGGAGGTTTTTATAGCTTCAACTGGTTGGTTGGTAAATGATAATTCCCTCAGTGATTTATTAGATTTAATTAACGAAAAACATAATGTTAATATTGTTGGTTTATCAAGCCCTTTAAATTTTAAATCATCAAAATATAAAGAATTGAAAGATTATGAATTAGGACATGTTAAAGAGGGGGTTGGAGCAGGTGGAATATCAATACTTGCTTTTCTTAAAGGGTTTACAAACAAAGAAATAGTTTCATTGTGTCAACTGAATCTGGAAAAGATGAAGCATTTAGGTCAAATTTCTTTAAATAAGGATTAAAAAATGTCTGAAAAACATTTCACTAGAAGGCAGTTTTTACAATTTGGAGGAGGACTCTTATCGTTTTTTTTCCTTTCTAAATTCTTTATTAATCTTTCGAAAAAAGTAAAAATTTCTTTTCAAAGTTCTTTTTTACCAATTTCTTTCAAAAAAACTCTGCCTAAAAAATGGAAAAAGCAGAAAATTAATTTTGCTGAATTTAAATCTAAAAAATATAATAACAAAATTCTAGATTCTGATTTTACTATTATCAACGACGGATGGATTGATATTATTAATTTCGAAAAGCACCAAAATATAAATTATTTATCATTATCAGATAAATTAGATGAAAGATCAGACAATTTTCTGAATACTTTTGATGAAAATAAAAGAAAAAAAATATTCCCCATTGGAGTTGTACCATATGCAGTTTTGATCAAAAATAATAAAGATTTAATTAATCCTGCTAATGAATCATGGGACTTTCTTTTATCTAAAAAATTAACGGGGAAAATTATATTTCCTCAAAGTCCAAGAATTATAATGTCTATAGCAAATGCTATTGATAGTGAAAATTCTCTTGGAAAACTTAAAAGTCAAGCAATGATGTATGAAGATAAAAATTCTTTAAATTGGTTAATTAATTCTGAAGATTCCTTGGCTATTGTTCCTTATACTCTTTGTTATAAATATCCGAAAATTGATTCAAGAATATCAATAGTTTTTCCTAAACAGGGTGTACCTTTAATGTGGAATCTGATGCTTACGAAATCAAAAAATAAGGAGGACATATTAATTGAATGGATTAATTCTTTAGAAAAAAATAGAACTATAGATAAATTATCAAACCAAGGTTGGTATCTACCCTTTAAAAATGATTACTCTCAAAGTAAATTTAATCAACCTATTAAATCAAAAATTTCTAGTTTAGGGCCCTCTAAAGAATGTTGGAAGAATAGTTGGTCTTTAAATCCTCTTAATAGTCAAAGAAAAATAAATTATGAAAAGTTGTGGAAAGAATCTTTACTCCCATAATCTTTTTCTTGGTCTTTCAATCAATAAATTATGGGTTTGCTTTAATAAATCTGGTATATCCAATTTAGTTGGGCATTTAGGAACACATTCATTGCAATTTAGACAAAATGAAGAATTTTTTTCTTCCCACCAGTGCCCAGCTCTTCCAATTAAATTATATCTTTCTTTAGCAAATTCTAATTGGCCATAACCAATAGATATATTTCTTAAGCGAAGTATCTCCGGAATAGGAATTTCATTTGGGCATGGTAGGCAAAGTCTGCATTGTTCACATTTGGTAGAAGTTAATCTTTCATCTGCTATCTTTTCAATATTTTTGAGAGCATTAATTTCAAGTTTTGTTAGTTTCTGATAAGAGTTTCTAAGTTTTTTTGCTAACTCAAAGTCTTCAATTTTTGTCGCACCTAGGGATAAAGTTGTAATACCTTTTGCTAACAAAAATCTATATGCAAGTTCTAATGGATGAAATGGTTGAGAAGCTTCTAACAAAATATCACTTGGAGAATACAACCTTCCTCCTTTGTCAGCAGGTGATATTGCTAATACTCCCATACCTTTTTTTAAAGCTAGCTCTGCAAGAGTGATTTTAGATTGATCTAAATAATGTAAGTGAAGATTACAAAAACTAAAAACTTCACAGTTAATTGCTTTTTGGATAAGTGAGTAACTTCCGTGCGAACTAAAACCAACTTGATCAACCAACCTCTTTTCAAGAATCCATTTTATGAACTTATGTCCTTCGCCAAATAGTACCCAATCTAAATGATGATTTAAGTTTATTCCATGAATTGCAAGATTATTAATTTTCCTAAGCTTTAAATTTTTAAGAGAATTTTCGAAATTATTTCTTAGATAATTAAGATCACCTTTAGGTAAAACTTTGGTAGTAATTATCCAATTCTTTTTTGATATTTTATCTTCTATTTCTAATTTTTTTAATGCATTTCCAATAAGAATTTCCGCATCACCATAAGATGCTGCTGTCTCAATATGATTAATACCTACACGGTATGCTTTTTTAATAATGCTATACATTTGATAAAGACTTTCAGTTGATCGCATTGTTCCTAATGTGAATAAACTTACTTTGGATCTTTTGCCGAAAAATCTTTTTTGTGAATTAATAATCATCTAAATATGATTAATTTATTTTTGGTAACTCTTTAATTTATTTATAGTTTAAAATGATTTAAAGTAAAATAACCTTAATACAAATTTTGTAAAAATATTTAAATCCATGTTTACAGGAATAGTACAGTCAATAGGAAAAATAAAACAGGCAGAAAATATACTTGCAATTGAAATTATTGATAATTTTTTTGATATGAAAATTGGCGACAGCATAGCTGTTGATGGTATTTGCTTAACAGTTAAAGAAGTTTTCCCAAAAAAATTTACCGTGGATGTTAGTGAGGAAACATTGAAAAAAACTACTTTAGGATTGAAAACTAATATGAATCAAATTGTTAATTTGGAACCAGCTCTTCGTATATCTGATCGTCTTGGCGGGCATATAGTTAGCGGCCATATTGATGGTCTTGGAACTGTTGAGAATATAGAAAAATTAGAGAAATCATGGCTCTTATCAATAAAGTGGAAAAATGATAATTTTTCAAAATATGTAGTTAATAAAGGCAGTATTTGTGTAAATGGGATTAGCCTGACAATTGCAAAATATTTGAATGAAGGGGAAATATTTACTATTGCTATAATTCCCCATACCTGGCATAACACAAATCTGAAGAATTTGAAGGTTGGCGATAGTGTTAACCTTGAGGCTGATCCACTAATTAAATACGTAGAGAAATTACTTTTATTTAATAAGAATAAACCAGAACATCATTCTAAGAATGAAATCTCATCAGAGTGGCTCAAAGAAAACGGTTGGTAAAAATATTTTTTATTTTAATGGAGTAAGATAAATTGTTTTTGATTCTTTTCTGAGATCAATTTTAAATCCTTGACCAGGCTTAAGGCCTAATTTTTTAGTGTAGGCATGCCCTATTAATAAGTTACCATTTCCGTGAACCTTAGTTTTAAATTCTGCTTGTCTTCCTCTTGAAGCTCTATTCCCAGGCCTCCCCGGGCCATTATTTCCTAATTTATAACCCTTAGCTTTAATAATTGCCCTGTAAAAACTTTTTCTCAAAACCCTCCCACTCGGCCCTATATAGCCACAAGCTCTTGCGATCTCATCTTCAGATTGCTTACTTAGTAATTTTGATTTTTCAAGAAGTTCTTTTCCTGTAAGCATTATATGTGCGTTTTCTAATTATATATTCTTACTAAAAATGAGAATTGTGGCAATATAAATTAATAAAAAATATAGTTTTTTAGATCAAAATTTATTCTTATAAAAGATACAAAATAATAAACAATATTACCCAAATTCCATCTACGAAATGCCAGTATAATTCAACTGCTTCTAAAGGGAACATATTTTTACTTGTAATTCTTCCTGTATTTAACCTTGTCTGCCAGGAAATAATTAAGATCATTAAAGTTCCTAAAGTTACATGTAATCCATGAAAACCTGTTAAAGCATAAAATGTACTCGCAAATAAATTATCTGTAAGACCAAAGGGTAAGTGGAAATATTCAAACAATTGGCATATTAAAAAAATTATTCCAAGGAATGCCGTTAAGATTAGCCATTTTTGGGAGTCAGAGTTTTTATCTTTAAGAAGAGCCTTCCCTGCCTTGTGGAAAGTTGCACTACTAACAAGCAATAAGATTGTATTTAAGGTTGGTATAGGCAGCTCTAATTCATATATTGCACCTTCAGGTAGAGGATTTACTGCTTTATAAGTAAGATAAGCAGCAAAAAAACCAGCAAAAGTCATCCCGTCTGCAATTAGGAAAGTGACTAGTCCAAACATTCTGAAGTCCTCATGATTTTCACTAACCTCAGATTTATTATTTTGAATTTCTTTTGAGCTATCTAAAGTCGTCATATCTTTTTATTTTCCCCGAAAAAAGGATCTCCATAACCGTAAGGTTCTTCTACTAATGGCGCTTCTCCCTCCCAATTCTCTACAGGAGGAGGAGATGATGTTAACCATTCAGGAGTTAAAGCATTCCAAGGATTATCTCCTGAATCTTTACCATTTCTAACACTTAGAAATATGTTAACTAAGAAAGGAATAGTACTTATAGCCATTAATAGTGCCCCTATACTGCTAATTTGATTTACGAATTCAAATTGAGGATCATATTCTGCAACTCTTCTTGGCATGCCATTTAAGCCAAGCCAATGTTGAGGAGCAAAGCATAAGTTAAATCCAATAAAGGTAATAGCAAAATGTAAAATTCCCAATTTTTCACCTAGCATTTTACCCGTTACTTTTGGGAACCAATGATAAATGGATGAGAAAATAATAAAAACAGTTCCTCCATAAACTATGTAATGAAAGTGGGCTACAACAAAATAGGTGTCATGTACATGAATATCAAAAGGAACTTGAGCTAGGGCAACTCCTGTAATGCCTCCAAAAACAAAATTTATAATAAATCCACATGAGAATAACATAGCACTATTTACAGATATTTTGCCTCCCCATAAGGTTGCCACCCAATTGAAAAACTTTATTCCAGTTGGAACTGCTATAAATGATGTGGCAATAGTAAAGAATAATCTCATCCAAGGGGGTGTTCCACTAGTAAACATGTGGTGAGCCCAAACAACTAAACCAAGCACAACTATTCCCATTATAGAAAAAACCATTGTTTTGTATCCAAAAAGTGGCTTTCTAGAATGCACTGGCAGTATTTCACTTACCAAACCAAAAGCAGGAAGAACCATAATATAAACAGCTGGATGAGAATAAAACCAAAATAAATGCTGATAAACTACCACGTTCCCACCTAAGACAGGATTAAAAAAACCTGTGTGAGCAACAATGTCAAAGCTAAGTAAAATCAAAGTACCTGCTAATACTGGAGTTGATAAGACTACTAACAAACTTGTACCAAGCATTGCCCAGCAATACATTGGTAATTGCATAAGTTTTAATCCAGGCCTTCTTAATTTGATAATTGTCGCAATAAAGTTTATTCCTCCAAAGATAGAGCTACCACCAAGCAACAAAACACTAATTATCCAAATTATTTGTCCTGATTGAGGAGTGGTTATACTCAAAGGCGGGTAAGCAGTCCATCCAGATTGCGCAGCTCCTTCAACAAAATAACTTGCTATTAGCATCAACCCTGAAGGTGGGATTAACCAAAAAGCTACAGCATTTAATCTTGGGAATGCCATATCTCTTGCACCTACATAAAATGGGATTAAATAATTTCCAAAAGCCCCATTTACTACGGGCACTATCCAAAGAAAGATCATTATCGTTCCATGTAAGGTTAAAAATTGGTTATATACATCTCTTGGCAGAAAGTCAGACATTGGGCTTGCCAGTTCTATTCTTATGGCGCTTGCTAAAGTCCCACCAATTAAATAAAAAAGAAAACCACAAACCAAGTATTGTATTCCAATTACTTTATGATCAAGGCTAAAACTGAAGTATCTAAGCCAACCATTAGGTTGAAGACTCTTATTATTTTCTTTTTGTTGATCAATTGATATTGTCATAAATCAACCTCTGTTTTTTTATTTTTATTGAACCAATCTTTGTAATCAGATTCCTCTTCAACAATGATGGAGGCTCTCATTCCTCCATGATATGGACCACATAGTTCAGCACAAATAATTGGATATTTACCAACTTTTGTAGGAGTGAAATTCAAGATGGTTGGTTGGCCAGGAATAATATCTTGCTTAATTCGAAACTCTGGGACCCAAAAAGCATGTATAACATCTTTAGATTCCATTCTCATGGATACTTTTTTATCAACAGGAACATGGAGCTCTCCTGAAATGAAGTCACCTTTGGGATAATTAAAGAGAAATGCAAATTGCATAGCTGAAACTTCAACAGACAAATTGTTGTTTGCAATATCATTATTAGAAGCTTGACTGATGCCAGCCCATATTTTTTCAGTATTTGAACTCATCATTTCATGGCTATGATTTAATTCCTTCATCCCTCCCATTCGATCGTAAATGTTATAGCTATATATTCCTATTATTAAAACAATTATAGATGGAATTAATGTCCATATGATCTCTAAGCTCAAGTTCCCCTCTAAAGCTATTCCATCTCCTATTTCATCCTTTCTTCTCTTGAATTTAAATAAGCTATAAATAACTGCTATTGTCATACCTATAAAAATTATTAAACCAATAATGAAAAGGATTCTAAAAAGTTCATCATAAATTGGTGCATTTATACTGGCCTCTGCAGGGAGTAAATTTACGTTAAACCCAATCCAAAAAGATATACCAAAAACACCAGAAATTATAAGTAATAAATAAATGTTTTTATATAGCAATGTTTGACTAAAAAATAGTATTTATATTATCAACATATTCATTTTTTTTGATTCTGCATCAATTATTAAAGGAAAATGATTGAAATTTATAACTTCTTAAGATTTTAAAAAAAAAGGCGTAATATTAATAACTTTTTGAAGTTAAATGTCAGGAAAAAAAGATTAAAAGAACAAATTATTTTTGAAATTAAACATATTAATTTTTAATTAATGTTTGCTTTTTAAATATAAATTATTATGCAAAATATTAGATTGGATTAAATTGATTAAACGCCAAATATATAATTCAAGACATCTTTCGATTTTGCAAGGATTGGGAAATCATACTGTATTAGCATTAATCGCCTTAATCGTTATAGGAGGAGCTACACGAGTTATGGAGGCGGGACTAGCCTGTCCTGATTGGCCTTTGTGTTACGGATCTTTTTTACCCCTTAAACATATGAATATAAGAGTTTTTCTAGAATGGTTTCATCGTCTAGATGCTTTTATTTTAGGAATATTAATTCTCTCTAAATTTATACTTTCACTAATTTGGAGTAAAGAAATTCCAAATTGGTTACCAAAAACTTATTCCTTATTAGTATTTTTAGTTCTAGTTCAAGGCTCTCTAGGAGCCTTAACAGTAATAAACCTGCTTAATTCATATACTGTTTCTGGACATCTTTTGATAGCATTTCTTCTTCTTATTTTAACGATTTCAATAAATCAGAATCTAGAGAATAAAGAAATTAAAGAACCATTTATTGGGTGGAAATTATTATTGTGTACACCTTTAATTCTTACCTTAATTCAATCTTTTATTGGTGTAAGGGTTTCATCAACTTGGTCTGCGCATCTTTGCTTATCTTTTAATAAACAATGTCTAATACTTGATACTCATAAATTATTTGCTTTCCCTATAACTTTTTCAATTTTATCGATTATTGCTATTTCAATATATAAGCAAACTTTATTTTTAGAAAACTGGAAATATTTATCCTCACTTCTGTTTCTTTTGATTTCCCAAATTGTTCTTGGCTTATTAAGTCTTAAAACAAATTTGAATGAACCAATTTTTATTATTGGTCATCAACTTAATGCTTCATTATTAGTTGCAATTTTAACAACATTAATTTTTAGAAATCCTTTTCTCAAAAAAGATCTAAACCCTTCCCTAAATTCTCAGATGGTTGGTATTAATCCATGAACAGTAACTTAGAAAACTTGAACTATCAATCTTCAACTAGAGATGAAGTAGTACCTTCGAGAAAGAGATTAACATTGCCACCTTGGCTTGAAGTAGCAAAACCAAGATTGATTCCGCTTTTGCTAGCAACAACTTTGGGAGGTATGGCTTTAACAGAGGAATGGCCTTTATCTTCCCCGAAACTTATATGTACTTTAGGAGGAGGTTCTTTAGCAGCAGCAGCGGCTGGAGCTCTTAATTGTTTATGGGAAATGGATTTAGATAAAAGGATGACAAGAACAAGTAAAAGAGCTTTACCAGCAGGTAAGTTATCATCAAATACTGTCTTTTTCGCAGCCGTTTCATGTACTTTGGCAGCTTCGATGCTTTTAATAAGTGGTGTAAATTATTTAGCTGCAGGATTGACACTTCTTGGCTTATGTAGCTATGTGATTTTATATACCATTATTCTGAAACCTCGTACAACTCAAAATATTGTTTTCGGAGGAGTTGCAGGAGCTATACCCCCTTTAGTTGGTGCATCTGCTGCTACTGGACACGTTGGCCTTAGTGGTTGGTGGTTGTTTGGTTTAGTAATGTTATGGACTCCAGCTCATTTTTGGGCTCTTGCAATTTTGTTGAAAGATGATTATGCATCTGTTGGTATTCCTATGCTTCCATCAGTTAAAGGATCTGTTTTTACGGTTAAAGCAATTTCGCGTTATGGATGGGCAACTGTACTTATGAGTATTTTGGGAGTTTTTGCTTTACCTGAAGGAGGTTTATTATATGGGATTATGTTATTACCTTTTAATGGAAGACTTTTGCAATTAATAAATAGATTGAAAAAATCACCTGATGATATAAAAGAAGCAAAGGGTTTATTTAGATGGTCAATACTTTATATGTTTGGTATTTGTCTTTTATTATTAATTTCAAGAACTCAACTATCTGTGGAATTTGAACAACAATCTCTCCAAATATATTTATCTCTATTGTCGAACCTTAATAATTAAATTGGATGTAAAATGTTCTTGAAAATAAAAAGTTAGTTTGATGAGTTATATAAAAGTTAAAGAACTTTCAAAAACATATTCTGATATACAGGCTTTGAAAGGTTTATCAATGGAAATCCCTGCTGGAACATTATTTGGAATTCTAGGTCCAAATGGCGCAGGTAAATCAACACTAATAAAAATACTAGCTACTTTAATTGAACCTGATAGTGGTGAGATTTCTATAAATAATATAAATTTGATAAAGAATTCAAGGCAAATTAGAGAATTAATTGGTTATGTAGCCCAGGATGTCGCACTCGATAAAATACTTACAGGAAGAGAGCTTTTAGATTTTCAATCAGATTTATATCACATTAATAAAAACAAAAAAACTGAAAGAATAGAAACATTAATCAATCAGTTAGAAATGAATGACTGGATTGATAGGAAATGTGGAACATATTCAGGGGGAATGAAAAGAAGAATTGATCTAGCGGCTGGGCTTTTACATTTACCCAAAGTCTTAATATTGGATGAACCTACTGTTGGGTTAGATATTGAAAGCAGAAATATAATATGGCAACTCTTGAAAGATTTGAGGAATGATGGAATGACTGTTCTTTTAAGTAGTCACTATCTTGATGAAATAGATAAATTAGCCGATAGGTTAATAATTATTGATCACGGAAGAGTTATAGCACAAGGAACTCCTGCTCAACTTAAAAATAAGTTAGGAGGAGATAGGATAACTTTGAAAGTTAGAGAATTTAGTAATCATGCAGAATCAGAAAAAATATGTGAAATATTATCTTCAATAGATGGAATAAGTCAGATTATTATTAATAAAGCACAAGGTTATTCAATAAATTTTGTAGCAGATAAAGAAAAGGATGTACTTCCAAAACTCAAAGTTGAATTAGCCTTTTCAAAGTTTGAAATATTTTCTCTTGCTCAAAGTCAACCAAGTTTAGATGATGTATATCTTCAGGCCACTGGTAAAACATTATTAGATGCTGAAATTTCTATGGCAGGTAAAAGAGACCTTAAAAAAGAATCTAAGCAATCAATGAGATAAAAATAATAAAAATTCTTGAGATCTATTTATAATGATTACTAATTATCGATAACTATGGAATTAAAAAAATATAATTTGTTTTTTTTATATCAAGAAACTTTTGCTTTAACAAAGAGATTATTTATCCAATTAAAAAGAAGACCATCAACTCTTTTAGCGGGAATATTACAACCTATAATTTGGTTATTTTTATTTGGAGCTTTATTCTCTAAAGCTCCAGAAGGGTTTTTACCTGGAGTCGATTCTTATGGAAATTTTTTAGGTGCAGGACTCATTGTTTTTACTGCTTTTAGTGGAGCATTAAATTCAGGTCTCCCTCTAATGTTTGATAGAGAGTTCGGATTTCTAAATAGGTTACTTGTGGCTCCTTTAACTAGTAGATTATCTATTGTTTTATCGGCTTTCTTTTATATAACAATCCTAAGTTTTCTTCAGAGTATAGTCATAATGATTGTTTCATATGTTTTAGGTTATGGATGGCCAAACTTATATGGTTTAGGAATCGTATTTACAACATTAATATTATTAGTACTGTTTGTGACATCGATAAGTCTATGTTTAGCATTTATTTTGCCAGGTCATATTGAATTAATAGCTCTTATCTTTGTTGTAAATTTACCTCTTCTTTTTGCTAGTACCGCTTTAGCTCCAATTTCCTTTATGCCCAATTGGCTGGGTTGGCTAGCTTCGCTCAATCCATTAACTTTTGCGATTGAACCTATCAGGACTGCTTATACTCAAACTATGGATTTAGAATTAGTTGCTTTACATGCTCCATACGGGGACTTGACTTGTAAGAGTTGTATATCAATTTTATTTTATTTAACAGTGATTTCCTTGATAATTATAAGACCTTTGTTAAATAGAAAATTAAATTAAAAAATTCATGCCTTGAAAAGATGATCTAGAAGAAATTTAAAATAAGGCTTCTTTAGAAAAAAATATTTTTTAAAGAGAATATTTTATTAAGTTACTTCATAGCTTTGGCTATTATTCTTTAAAGGTTTTTTAATCCGATATTCTATTTTCATAAGAAGAAAATAATCAGGAAGAAAATTTCTACAAATCAAATTTATATATACCTTATGTTAATAGTGAAACTTTAAGATTTATTCTTGCTAAGAAATTACCCCTACATTTTATTAATTATTTAATTAAATGGATTAATAACAATAAAGGCTAGTTTGATTTTTACATCATTCCTGGCATACCCATTCCACCCATTCCTGGCATACCCATTCCACCCATTCCTGGCATACCCATTCCACCCATTCCTGGCATACCCATTCCACCCATTCCTGGCATACCCATTCCCCCCATCCCTCCC
>Ga0208749_1000263_pt1 | contig 13230 bp, 13 predicted proteins | sample Knorr_S15_td_DCM_FD_185601 | JGI IMG/M metagenome (GOLD analysis project Ga0208749, IMG submission 185601) | Marine microbial communities from Southern Atlantic Ocean transect - Knorr_S15_td_DCM_ad_63m_LV_B (SPAdes) (version 2) | ecosystem: Environmental > Aquatic > Marine > Oceanic | place... | reverse complement strand
GACAAAGAAGATGACGATGCATTATCGTACTTTGCGAAACTCGCAGAAGAATAATTATACAGGAGGTCAAACGACCTCCTTTTTTTATGACAATGTTATATTAGTATTTTCTGTTTGTACTGTTCTTTCATCTATAAACTCAGATGATTCATCATAAGTCATTATCTCTCTAATATCATTTAAGAACTGTTGTAAATATCCTTCTTTTAAAATAAATATATTTCTCTTTTCATCATTCAACCGAGTTTCATATTCAAAGTTACTAATACCAACAACAGGATTGATAGTGGCAGTTGGTTCACCTGGTTTTGGTATTGTAAAATTAGAATCAACAACTTTACCCTTTGGTAGTATCAATCTATCATTACTATCTTTGACCTCTGTTGTTTCAAAAAATCGGTTTGAATTAAGTGATTCTCCATATTTGTCAAGACAATAATTATATAAATCACGATTATTTAACGGCCATTGGTTTCTTACATTTAGAATACCTGCAACTGTTAAAACAATCCAATCAAACTCTGGATTTCCATATAGTTCTTCTGCAACAGTATCGGGTCTTGCTCCTTCTTGTATTTCATACTTATCAAATACAGTAAAACTGTTGTGTAAATCATCTCTTAATTTTACACGACGAAAAATATTTTTTACTTCAATATAATCAAGTGAAGATGTTTTTTCTGGTAAAAAAGAAGGGTATCTTAAATTTGGTAGTTCTCTGAAGTATCCCATTAGTATCCTACTGCTCCTGTGCCTGGTGTTTTGTCATAATCAAGATCATAAATTGGTTGTATTTCTTTAAAAGAAAGATCCAAAATTATAGAAACTGGTGTGCCATCATCATATGTTGAGTAGACTCCCTCTCCTGTATATGTAGTTTGAACATCAGTTAGAAAACATTGCTTGAATTTATTCAAGAAGGGGTGATCTTTATTTCCACTGCGATATCTTAACTTAAATACATTAGGAGCTCTAAGGAAAAAATTACCTGCACCTGATATTCCACCTTGTGCTTGTGGTGCCATATTTCTTTTGAATGCACGAATAATTAATTTAACTTGTTCTGCTTCTTTTGGGTTACGAGGTGTAAATTTAAAACTAAAACGAAAGTTTCTTATAGTAACATCATTAAATAATAATTCCATGTTAGGATTTAATATTTCACCACTTTCTCTTGAAATTAATTGATTGGTAGTTACATTACCACCAAATATACTTACTGCCTCTGATATTAATTTCTTCGCAACCATATCACTTGCTGTAGTAAGAGCTACATCTCTATCACCACCACCTAAACCTGCTTCTAATTTATTTTCAATGTTCCCTTTAAAACTTGTAAAATCAATTTTATCAGCACCTCCACTACCTACGAAATTACCTAGTCCAATCATACCTTCTTCCACAGCTGAAACACCGACAGCTGCAAGTCCATTTAGACTTGATTCGCCATAATTAACGTTGTTTGTATCCTGTAAGTTAGATGGTATTGGTAGTATTATTGTACCTGCATTAATTAAAGGTTTTTTTGCCAATCTTGGTGATGATACTCTACCAGCACGATTTTGTCTTGCATTTCCAATTACATAACGTTCATCACTACCTGTGCTTGTAATATAATTAGATCCAATAGCTTCGTATTTTTCAATATCAATCTGTAAATAATCTGTATGTTCAGTCATTGCCTCTAGAGGATATCTTAAAACTCCTCCTTGTCTTTTTTTACCATATCTTGCCAGTCTTTTTCTTCTTAAATCAGCAGGAGTTACCTTAATCTCTTCTGTTGTTATTGCTGAGTTATCAAATTCAGGAAATCCCTCTACTTTTCTTCCAGCTAAAAAATCATCTATAGCATTTTGAGTGTTTAATACAGTTAGTTGTGATGTGTCACCTATATTTAATTCCTTTAACTTTTTTTGTAGATCATCATTATCATAAGCAATAATTTTTTGTCCATCAATTCTACGAACTTTTTCGTCAAATTCCTCATCTTTATTAGTTCCATAATACCAAATAGCCGTTCCACCACCACCTAGTAATACTATTGCTGCAAGTGCTGTAAATATCATATTAGTATCCTACTGCTCCTGTACCTGGAAATTCATCGTAATCAATATCATAAATTGGTTGTATCTCTTTAAATGATAGATTAAGTAATATTGATACAGGTGTACCATCATCATAAGTTGAATATACACCCTCACCTGTATAAGTGGTCTGCATATCAGTCAAAAAACATTGTTTAAACTTATTTAAAAATGGATGATCTTTAACACCACTACGATATCTCAATTTAAATACATTAGGTGTTCTTAAAAAGAAATCACCTGCACCATCATCTCCTATGGCTTGTGGAGCCATGTTTCTTTTGAAAGCACGGATAATTAATTTTACCTGCTCTGATTCATATTTATTACGAGGAGTTAATTTGTAACTAAAACGAAAGTTTCTTACAGTTACATCACTGAATAGAATCTCTAAATTTGGATTTATTATTTCTCCACTACTTCTTGCTAAGAGCTGATTTGCAGTAACATTTGCATCAAATATGTTTGCTGCAGACGCAGTTAATTGTTTTGTTAAAAGATCTGCTGCTGTTGCAGCTGCAGTTTTTGAATCTCCACCTAAACCTGCTTTTATTTTATCTCCTAGTTTGTCAAACTCTTTACCAAATTGAGTTTGATCAGTTTTATTAAGAAATAACCTATCACCATCACCAAGACCACGAGCGATTCCTTCTGCTGCACTAATACCTGCTGCTTCAAGTCCATTCATTTTTGATTCACCATACACCACGTTATTTGAATCTTGTAGATTTGATGGAATTGGTAATAATATTGTACCGTCATTCTTAAGTGGTCTGCGAGACAATCCTGCACCTTGAGTCATTCCAGCACGATTTGTTTTTCGATTTCCAGTTACATATCTAGTGCTTCCACCTGTATCTGATATGTAATTGGATCTTCCTATTTCCATATACCTTTCAATATCGAATTGAAGGTAATCAGCGTGTTCTGTAATTGATTCAAGTGGATATCTTAATATCCCATCTTGGTTTCTTTTACCATATTTTTTTAATCTATTTGATCTAAGATTAACTCCATATTGTTCAAAATTTGGAGATCCTATTGGAATTATTTCTGTTCCATTAAATCTATCATATATTCTACCATCTCTTTCTACATAAATTCCTGTTTTTAAATATGCATCTACTATATTTTTTTTCTGTTCAACTGCCATATCGACCCTATTTTTAGTTATTTATACGGAATTTTGCAAATGGTATTGTATTTAGGTCTTGTAACTCCTCATTTGTGACTTGATAGAGTTGACCCACCACCTCTTGGAAGGTATATTGACGAGATTGACCCCAATGAAAGTTGATTCCTTTAAATCCCCATTCATATATGTTAGTCACAGCAACAAGTGGATTTTGATCATATCTTATACCAGAAGTTTTAGGTTGATATACAAATACATATAACTTACCAACTTCGGGCAATGATCCTTCACTATCACCTAAGACATCCATGATTTCAATCATGAGATCATCAGCATCTTCTGTTCCAAGAAGACCATCTACTATTGGTGCAATACGACTCATTTGATTCCTAGTTCTTTTTCAGTCATCACCTTAAATTCCCACATACGATCTTCACAAAACTCTGTTGCTGCTTTCCACTTTGCCTGATTTTTGGCATACTCATAGACTTCCTTTATATAATATTTGGTTTGTCTTTTTGGTTTCTTTGGTTTAATTGTCTGTTTAAGTGGTTTTACTTCTATTAAATATGTCTTGATACGACCCGTGTTCTCTTGAACTTTGATATAAAAGTCAGGAAAGTATCTATGAACTCTATTATCAACAGGAGAACGATAGGGTAGTGCAATTTCTTCACTTCCCCATTCAAGTATTTTCTCATTCTTGTCACAATAAACCATGAATTTTCTCTCCCAAAGTGACCTGTATATGATGTTTGTAGGATCACCTTTATACTTTCTGGGATAGGAAGGATAATATTTTCCTTTATATGACATAAATAGAAATAACAATCATACTTATTTAGAGTGGCAGAGACACTAGTTAAACCGTATAATATGTCGATTGCTAATCGTCTGATGGGACCTTTAGCACAAACAAATCATTTTTTGGTTACAATATCATCATTAACACCTGAAGTTGAAGGTTATCTTCAATCTTTTACAAGAGCTTCAGATATGAGAAGATTTTTGTCAGAAAGGTCTGGTATTTTGTGCAGTGATGCATCATTACCTACTACTTCATATGCGACAGCAGAGGTAAAGGATAATTTCATGGGTATTCCTCAACAGTTTGCTCATACAAGAATCTATACTGATATTGATTTTACTTTCTACGTTGATGAAGATTATACAATACTTAAAGTATTTGAAGGATGGATGGAGTATATTGCAAGTGGAGCAAATCCATTGATGCAACAACAAACAAAGTCATATTATCGTAGGATGAGATATCCTGATTCATATAAATGCAACACTTTGTATATAAACAAATTTGAGAAAAACTTTAAGAGAACGATGAGATATCAATTTATCAATGCTTTTCCAAAAGGCATGTCATCTGTTCCAGTAAGTTATGGAGCTGCTGATATATTAAAAGTCACCGTATCTTTCAATTATGACCGCTATATATTAAGAGGTTAAAATACCCATATAAATAATTTTAATGAATTGAAACATTATGCCATTACCTAAGATTAATACTCCAACGTATGAATTGACCTTACCATCGAACGGAAAGAAAATAAAGTACAGACCATTCTTGGTGCGTGAGGAAAAAATTCTTATTATGGCACTAGAAACTGAAGATCAGAAACAGATTACTGATGCAGTGATTCAGATTCTTTCATCATGTATAGTGACAAGAGGAGTTAAAATTGAAAAACTTGCGACTTTTGATATTGAATATCTTTTCTTAAATGTTAGATCCAAGTCTGTGGGTGAAACAATTAAAGTAAATATAATATGCCCTGATGATGAAAAAACATCAGTTGAGATACCAATTGATTTAGATTCGATTAAAATTAAAAAGGATAAGTCTCATACAGACATTGTGAAACTTGATGATACTTTATCAATGAAATTAAAATACCCATCTATGAAACAGTTTATAGAGAGTAATTTTGAAGCTGGTAAAGAAACCATTACTAATACTATGGAAGTGATTACATCATGTATTGACATAATTTATAATGATGAGGAAAGTTGGAATGCATCTGAGTCAACTCAAAAGGAACTTGAGGAATTTATAGACCAATTAGATACTAAACAATTTCAAACAATTGAAAAATTTTTTGATACCATGCCTAAATTATCACATAGAATTAAGGTTAAGAATCCTAAAACTGAAGTGGAATCAACAGTGGTTTTGGAGGGACTGGCAGCTTTTTTCAACTAGGTATGGCTCATACGAATCTAGAGTCATACTATAAAATAAATTTTGCATTGATTCAGCATCATAAATACTCATTGACTGAGATTGAAAACATGATCCCTTGGGAAAGGGAAATATACATATCATTACTTCAGCAGCACATTGAGGAAGAGAACTTAAAATCGCAACAAAGAAATGGATAAAACATCTCCCGTCTTTGAAAATTTTGAAAATAAAATGGCTGCCATGAGTGGTGGTCCTAAGATCAATAGGAGTACCTTTAAGATAGGTTCATCTAATCTAACGGAGAGAGTCGCCAATAATGAGAAGAAAATAACTACGTTAAAGAATATATTTAAAGCACAGAGAATACAGATAGGTGAGAAATTAACACCGAAGGTAAATGTATTAGAAGAGTCATTAATAAGAACAAATGCAATCATAACTGATGTTGCAGCACAATTAGAGAAAGATTTTAGTCAAAGATTAGATGCACAAAAAGCTTTGCTTGCAAAAGAGAAGCAAAATAAATTAGATGATAAACGACAGGACAAAGAAGGTAGAATAGAGGCAGTAAAGGTTGCTAAATTTGTTAAATCAACTGCAAGCACAGTAACTAAACCTTTTAAAAATATTTTTGATAAGTTACTAGATTTTGGAAAATTATTCTTAGCAGGTGTTGGAGTTAATGCATCTTTGAAATGGTTATCTAATCCTGAAAATCTTTTGAAGTTTCAAAAAATGCTTGACTTAATTGTGGAAAGACCATTAATTAGTTTGGCAGCGTTTGGTGGTGCAGCATTAATTATTTCTACAGTAATAAGTAAGATCATTGGTGGATTTAGAAAGGTAATATTTACATTATTAAATCCAATGACATATGTGGATTTATTTTCAGGTAAGACATTTAGAAACTTTTTGCCTAAGATGCAAAAGTTAATTAATAAGGCTGGTAAGAGAACCATGAAGGGTGCTTTATTGAAAAAAATTGCAACAACAGGAGTTAAGAAAACTGGAATTAAAGCATTAGGTGCTTTACCTTTGATTGGTAATTTTATTGATGTTGGTGCTGCGATTTATAGATTTAGTAAAGGTGATGTAGTTGGTGGTTTCTTATCATTAGGTAGTGCAATTCCTGTTTTGGGATGGGGTATTGCTGCGATTGATATTGCAAGAGAGTTTGGTGCATTTGAAGGTTCAATTCTACAGAAGCAACAAGAAACTGAAAGTAAAGCTATTGGTGGAAATGTTACAGCTGGAACATATTACAGAACTAATGATGGTCCTGACGGAGCAACAGAATATTTCAAACCTCACATGGGTGGTACAATATTAACTCCAATACAAGCTCAGAGAGAATTTAATTATGCAAGAACTCAAACAAATAACTTTGGTAATGGTCCAAGAATAACTACTGTAGATTTACCACCAGAATTTGTTAAAAAATCAGTTCCACAAACTAAACCAGGTAAAAGTACTGAAACTACACCTTTCTTAGAAACAACAGATTCTGGTAATCATTTCATTGCTGAACGTGTTGCATCAATTGGAGGTGTTGCATAATGTCGGTTGAAGATAGAGCAAAGGAATTAAATTCTTTAGCAGAAAAGATAAGAGGTTCTTTTACAAATTTTAATTCACAATTCAAATCAATATCAAATAAAAGAATTAGGTTAAAGAGAAATATAGCAGAAAGAAAAGAGAGAAATGCAAAATTAAAAGCATCATCATCCTCATTTGGTAAATCAGTTGATAGTGTAAAATCAAAAGTTGTATCAGGTCCTAGTAATATACTAGGAAAAGTTCTTGGATTTGCATCACTATTATTATTTGGTGTTACACTTGCCAACATCTTTAAAGTGGATAAAAAACTTGATACTGAAACAAACGTAATGAAAGAAAAATCTGATAATACAGGTAATTTTATTACGGGTATGATTGATGGAGTGAAAGGTTTTATAAGTGGTTTTGGTGGAATGTATAAAAAAGTTGATAAAGTCTTTGATGATGTAGATGATAGTTTAAAAGATGCTCAAGGTGAATTGAGTAAATTTGAAGGTGAATCTGGTGGTTTAGATAATTTTGATTTAAAAAAGATTTTAACAAATTCAAACGCAGATGACGATGATGATGAGGAAACTGAAGATGATAGTGTAGATCGTATATTTAAAAAACAACCTGCTTATTCATTACAAAGTGATCAATCAACTCAAAAAAATGCTAATAAAACAGCAGAAGAATTGAAGAAACAAGGTATTGAAATAACAAAAGAAACAAAATTACGTCCTGGTGAAAAATCGAGAATAGATAAAGCTGAGGATTTTTTAAAGGTGCTTGATGATAGAAAAATAGATATTAGTAAATTTAATGTTTCACCAGTGAAAGATACTTTTGAAATTGATGGAAAAACATACAGTGGTGATATTATTATTATCAATAAAACTTTAGTAAAAGAATAATGTCAGCAGCAGGTCCTTCAAATTACGAAACTCTCCGCATTGATAAGTCCAATGTGACGGAGGGACTTTTCGCTGGTGAAACAAATAAACAATTATCATATACTTTCAATACAGTAGATCCAAGTGTCAAGACTGTTCAAATTGAAGGTAAAACAATTGATTTTAATTATTTTGAAAGTATTTACTCTCCAATGATTACAGCACAGGCAACGATTGTTGATACAGGAGATACAGTCTTAGATAAGAAAGATAGATTAGGAACTATTAAAGATGCACTCCCAATCACTGGTGATGGTACAGAATTTTTGACATTTAAAATAGCAACGAGTAATAATACATTGACAACTAAACAACCAATGGCGATTACTGGATCTCCCTTAAGTCTTGATCAATCACAAAGACAGGTTCTTAATTTACCTTTAGTTTCTAAATTTATGATTGACAGTAGTAGTAATCCAAGACTTGGTTACTATGGTACAGGAACTATGGATGATGCAGTCAAAAAAATATTACAAGATAATGATTTACCATATTTACCTAAAAATATTGAAAAATCACGTACTTTAGATAAGGTTGAAGGAAAAAATGAAACACCTATAGACTTAATATTTCATCTTTGTAAGAAATGTAAACCAGTAAAAGGTGCACCTGGTTTCTTTTTCTATGAAACACAAGAAGGTTTTAACTTTAGATCAATCGAAGGTTTAATTGAACAAGGGATAAGAGAATTTAATGAAAACAAGGACATAGAAGAAGAAAGAACTTACTATTATTCTAATAATCAAAAACAAGATTTAAGTACTAATAGGATGGATTTTAAAGTTCTTAAAATGCCTCTTATTAAACGAGATCAAAATTTATTGACTTCTCTAAGAACTGGTGTTTATAATGTTCGTATTCAAACTAAAAATCTATTAACTGGTATATTTACAGATAATGTTGTTAATTTACTTGATAAAAACTCTACTTATCTTGGAGGTAAACCATCTGTAAAGGCTGGTCAGAATGAGAAACACTTAGAAAATTATTGTAGAACTTATAGTTATGTTCTTTCACCAGGTAGTCTTGATGAAGGAGTTGGCACAGAGATTACAAATAATCCAGCAACATATGAACCTCAAGCTCACATGAGATATGCGATGCTACATTCACAAGTAGTTGATATTGAGATACCCTGTAATGTGAGACTCATGGCTGGTAATGTTATTAAGTTAATGATAGAAAATGTTACTGGTGGTATTAAACAAGATAATAAAAATAACGAGCATCGTAGTGGTTTCTATGTTATTTTACATTTGAGACATCATTTTGATCCAAATCATTCAAGAACATTTCTAACACTCGCCCGTGATACTTACGGATTATATACTAGCACAAAATGAGCACACCAAGAGATACCCCATTTTCTAAACCAAATAGTGATTCACAGTATGGAAAAACGCCACTTGAGTCATGGGTTGGAACTGTTGTGTCTTATGATGCTCAAAAAGGACAAATTGAAGGTGGATGGGGTTGGAGATATAAAGTTAGAATTATGGGTGATAATACAAAGACTGATCAAATTACTGATCAGCAACTTAGTTATGCTTATGTTTTACTTCCAAGCACTGCTGGTTCTGGTGGTGCATATAAGATGAGATCAGTCAGAATTAGTCAGGGTGACTTTGTTTATGGTGTTCGTGGTGGTGGTGCTGGCGCACCAACCATGATACTTGGTGTGTTTCCAAGAACAAGAAATCAAACTGCTGGTTCAGGTAATTTTGCAAATACTTCAGGATTTACTGGTGCACTTCAGAAAACTAAGATTCTAGGTGGTGAATTTAATGAACAGGTAGGACCTTCTACACCAGGTGTGAATGTCAAACCACTCAGTCAGAATAAATCCAACAGTCCTGATACATCTGTCGCACTATCAAGAATTGGAGTGTCAGTTGATGGGAATACTGATGTAGAAAAATTTGATCCACCTACAACTTCTTACTATCAGAAGTGGGAGGGTGATGCAATTACAACAGGTCAATTGGAATATATGTTGGCAGGTTGGACTAAACCCCCATCTAGTGATTATCTCTACACTGAAGATCAATTAATTAGTGCAGTTAATCAAGCAGTTACTCAAGAGTTAATCAGTCAGAGTCTAGCAGATACAGTCATTGAAGAAGTAAAGAAGGGAAATGGACAAAGAGCTGCAAGTTTGGCATTTCCAGAAACTTTTCCAACAACTGAATAAATAATACAGGTATTTTTAACTATGTCAGTAGTATTAGCATCATCACTTAAATGTACATCAGCAAAAGCTGCGGATGAAATAACTGGTTCTTTGAATAAATTTTTTAATGGTTTATCAGAGGGATTAGGTGACGCCTTTGAATTTGTTGATATGCTTGATGATACTGTGAGTGATATAGCTGATGCTATGGATGGAATCACCACAGTAATGACTGACCTTTTGGAAACAAAATTAGCTGATTTCATTAGTACTGGTTTATTAGCAGCTAAAAATCTTATATTCAATAAAATATTTGATCCAATTGCATCACTCTTTCAATTCAACTCTTTTTTAGATACTGCTGCTGGTCCTGCTAATAAATTATTAGGTGCTTTTGGTTGTATAGGTAAAGCAATCAAAAATGCATTGAAGAAGACCATTAAAAATATGTTACTTAACATGGTCAACAATGGTTTTATAAATCCTTTGGAATGTGCAGTTGAGGACTTTATAGGTGGTCTTACTAATAAAATAACAAGTGCGATGGATGGGATTATTGGTCCTTTGGTTGAACCATTGAATAATTTATTCAGTGTAGTTGGAAATGCATTTGGAGGTGTTAAGAACTTCCTTTTAGGTGGACTTAATATTGTTAGTAAGATTCAAGGATTGATAAACTGTAAGGGTAGTGGTGGTGAGTGTCATACAGTAGAAGAATATAATTTAAATGGAGTGGTTGGAAATAAAGGTGATACTGATGCTGAAAAGCAAAATAAATTCACTAAGGGATTAAACAAAATAAAGACAAATCTTGAAGGATTTAGTGAGAAAATTGATACACTAACCGATGACATTGGAACTTGGGGTATTTTTGGTGGAAGTAAACAAATAACAAGAGAGGAAGAGATAGCGAGACTTGAGAAAGAAATTGAAAAATACGAAAGAAAAGATGGTGAAGATATAAAATCAGTTTCTGACCAACTTAATAAAAGATTAAATGAAGTAAATGGTACAATAGACTTTAAAGAATCAACATTAGAGAATTATAAGGAAAATTTAAAATCACGAGAAAATGTTGATAAACGTAATGATACAAATAATCCAAATGACCCATTAGTATTTACAAATTTACCAGAAGCAGATGTAATTAGAGCAGAAATATCTAAAATAGAGGCAGAACTTGGTACTTTAAGGAAAAGAAAAGACGCAATAGAAAAGGAAATAGGTGAACTTTCAATTGATTCAGTGCTTAATCAATTGAAGAAAGACTTAGAAGAAGTTAAAGCATTACCAGAGGGTTCAATATTTAAAAAGAAAGTTGACTTGACTGAACGTGACGCTCCTGATTGTAACACTGGTAATATATTCAAGTGTGGTAAACCAAAGGTTTCTATCTTTGGTGGTGGAGGACAGGGTGCTATTGGTGAAGTAATTCTTGGTAATTTCCTTCAAGAATTTGATACAGCAGTTGCAGAAACAGAATTTGTTGTTGATGGAGAAACTCAACAAGTAGGTCCTATATTAGATGATGTAAAATCAACTGCAAGTATCATTGGTGTAGATATTACGTATCCAGGTGAAGGTTATACAAGTGAACCTATCGTAAAATTTGAAGATAATTGTGCACAGGGTTATGGTGCATTTGGTAAAGCACAAATTGATAAAGATCCAAATTCACCTACTTTTGGACAATTAATTGGTATTTTAGTGTATTCAATAGGTGAAAATTACCCTGCAGATGCTCAAGAAGATGCATTTGTAGATCGAATTGTGGTTGAAAATGGTGGTTCTGGTTATAAATTAACTGATAAAGTAGGTGATTTTGAGATATGTGGAGTCGATGATACTGGTAGAATAACAAAAGTATGTACAAATGATAGAGCATATCGTACTTTACCTGACGCAAGTGTGGAAAGTATTACTGGTAGTGGAGCTATACTTACACCTGTAATGACAAGACAACGCAGACAAACTGGTGTTATCACCGTTATTGATTGTATTACTCCTCGAAATAATATTGTTGGATATGTTGATGGAAAAGAATATAATGGTCCTTTCCATGTTCATCCAGAAACAGGACAGAAAATGGTAGGTTTGGCACATACAACATCACCTCATGCTACAATATATAATACTCCACAAGAGAGTTTAAGAACTGGTACATCACCTACATCAAATGTTGGGTCTACAAAAGTTGGATTGCGTTCAATAAAACAATTAGTTCAAGAAAGTGAATCAACTGATACACCACCAAGTAGTGGGGGAGGTTATTAATTATGGCAAATGAAAGTAGAGTTTTAGATTGTTTTGGTCCCAATCTTGTAATTGAGAGTAATGGACCTGTTGGTCTTGGTGGTGCAATTGCTTATCAATTATATGCAACCACTGATAAGGATAGAGCAAAGTGGCAACAAGCATTACATGCCAGTGGACTTTCCTCTATGGAAGCAAGTCATACACTAGAGATTCAAACGGGTAAGAAGAATAAAAAAGGTGATATAAGTTATATGGCAATGGCACATAACGGTGATCTTTGTTTGAATGCTAATTCTGGTTGGATAAGAATTAAAGGTAAAAATATTGTACTAGATGCAAGTAACCAACTTCTTTTACAAGGAAAAGAGGTTATACTAGGAAATGCGGATAAAACAACTTCGACAACTGAAATACTAGGATCAAAAATATCTATTAATGCTACAACAGAGGTAAAGATTGTAAATTCAAAGAGAATAACAAGAAAAAGTGGTAATATTTTCCTTAAAAGTAGAGTGGGAAATTTAAGTTATATTGGTGGAGGAACAGTACAGGCAGCGTTTATACCAGGTAACAGAAGAGCAGCACTACCTCCATTCGTACCAGAATTTACAGCAGAAATGCAAGGTAAAAAACTAGCATTAGGTGCAATAGGTAAAGCAGCAAACAAAATTGGAGATGGTGCTGGAGTCATCTAAATATTTAAATGGATAGATCACCCGACGATATAAATTTAGGAGGTTTTGCCAATTCGTTTGGCGACCTGTATATTACTGGAAAATTAAATTATCATTTTGATAATGATGATTTAACAATAAAATCAATTATTATAAATGAAAATGCAACCTTCAAAGAAGGTATAAATGTAACTAGTAAAACAATATTAAATGATGATACTG
>Ga0208749_1000259_pt1 | contig 13443 bp, 9 predicted proteins | sample Knorr_S15_td_DCM_FD_185601 | JGI IMG/M metagenome (GOLD analysis project Ga0208749, IMG submission 185601) | Marine microbial communities from Southern Atlantic Ocean transect - Knorr_S15_td_DCM_ad_63m_LV_B (SPAdes) (version 2) | ecosystem: Environmental > Aquatic > Marine > Oceanic | place... | reverse complement strand
CAAAATTTTATTTGGTGCGATGATAGCAGAATCCAATCCAGCTTTAATGCATTCATCTAAAAATATTGAATTTAAATTAATTCTAGATAATGGCGAAAGACCAAAACTTATATTAGAAATACCCAATATAATATGAATTTCTGGGAAATTAACACGAATTTTAGAAATAGCACTAATAGTCTCTTTAGCGTTTAATCTATCCTCCTCTATTCCAGTAGATATTGGAAGTGCTAATGGATCAAAAAAGAGCTCATAATCTGATAAACCATTTTCTCTGGTCCTATTAATCGCTCTTTTAACAATGTTATATTTTTTTTCTGAATTCCTTGCCATCCCATCTTCATCAATAGTCCCAATAACAAGTCCTGAGCCATAACTTAATGCCAAATTAAGAACTTGATCAAACCTTTCATCACCGTCTTCGTAATTGGTCGAATTTATAATACATTTACCTCCAGCTGACTTTAATCCGCTTTCCATTTTGTCAGCTTCTGTCGAATCAATCATTAATGGCAAATTTATATTAGTCACTAGTCTTGAAGTTATTTCTTTCATATCTTTTACTCCGTCTCTTCCCACATAATCAACATTTACATCAAGAACGTGTGCATTTTCTTTTTGTTGTTGCTTTGCAATTGAAACTAAACCATCCCAATCGTCCTTGTTTAACAACTCCCTTACCTTTTTAGATCCACTTGCATTTAATCTTTCTCCTACAATTAAAATTGAATTGTCTTGTTTGTATGGAACAGAACTATATATTGATGCCGCAGAAGGAATATAACTGCTAGAAAAATTTTTACCATTTTTGATAGTGCTTTCGTTATCAATAATTTCATCGATAATTGAAGAAAGATATTTAATATGTTCTGGTGTCGTCCCACAACATCCACCTATCAATTGAACATTATAGTCATAGATAAAATTCATTAACTGCATTTTTAATTCTATTGGCGTTAATTTGTAGTGAGCTACACCACCAATATTTTCTGGTAGGCCTGCATTAGGAATACAACTTATAGCGAAGGGTGAATTTTCAGACAAATATTTAATATGATCCTTCATTTGTTCTGGACCAGTTGCACAATTAAGTCCAAGGATATCTATATTAAATGGCTCTAATATTGTTAATGCAGATGCAATATCAGATCCAACAAGCATAGTACCTGTTGTTTCCATTGTTATAGATACCATTATAGGTATATCTATATTTTTAGTTTCAAGTATTTCTTTTGATGCTAATAAGGCAGATTTAATTTGTAAAACATCCTGGCAAGTTTCTATTAAAAGAAGATCAACACCTCCATCTATAAGACCATATATTTGTTCTTTATATGATTGCTTTAATTCATCAAAATCTATATGTCCTAATGTGGGTAATTTAGTTGTTGGTCCAATTGAACCGGCAACAAACCTTGGTTTATCAATTGATGAATATTTTTCAGCACTTTTTTTTGCTATTAATGCAGCATTTTTATTTATCTCATAAGCCTTATCAGCAATATCATATTCATCAAGAACTATAGATGAGGCTCCAAAAGTATTAGTTTCTATAACATGACAACCTGCTTCTAAAAATGAATTATGAACCTTTTCAACTACTTTGGGTGATGATAAAACAAGGTTCTCATTACATCCCTCTAATTCTTCTCCTCCAAAGTCTTCTGCAGTAAGATTTAAGTTCTGAAAAGATGTTCCAGTACCCCCATCAAAAATAATTAAAGGCTTTTCATCTCTCTTTAGATATGTTCTGAAAGACTCCATTCTGTATAAAAATCAATCTATTATATTGAAATTCTGGTAACCCAATTATCATAGTCTTCAGAACGACCTTCTGTTATTTCTATAAGCTTATTTTTTAACTTATTCATTACTGGCCTTTCTACATTTAATTCAGTTGATTCAATTTTTTTAACTGGTGTAATTTTTGCTGCTGTACCAGTAAGAAAAACTTCATCTGCTATTAATAATTCTGTTTTATCAACGGGCCTTTCAATTACATTTATTCCAAATGATTTTGCTAATTCAATTACGCTAGCTCTAGTAATCCCTTCTAGGATATCTTGATCAACACCGGGTGTGATTAATTCTCCATTTCTTACAATAAATAAATTCATACCGCTAGCTTCACTTACCTTTCCACTTGAATTTAATAGTAAGGCTTCATCAAAGCCAGATAAACTAGCTTCTGTTTTAGCTAAAGAACTAGAAATATATGCTCCACTTATTTTCCCTCTCAATGGGAGTGATCTGTCTTCTTGTCTAGTCCAACTACTCATTCTACAGGAAACCCCCTCTGGAGATAGATAATCTCCTAGTTCAATACAATAAATAAAGAAATCTGTTTCAATATTGTGTAACCTTGGAGCTATGCCTAAATCGCTTGTATAAACAAATGGTCTTATATAAATCGGTTTTTGTGGCTTATTTCTTTTTATAACTTCTTCTAAAGCATTAAAAATATATTCTTCAGATATTTCAGTTAAGAGCAATTTTGCACTTTGAGATAATCTTTTTATGTGTTTATCAGTTCTAAACAAAAGGAATTCTTCTTTATTAGATGGGTTAGGTATCGCTCGCATACCTCCAAATGCAGCAGTACCGTAATGTAATGCATGAGTAGCTATTGATATTTTTGCTTCTTTAAATGGAATACATTTACCTTCGAACCAGGCGTATGGAAGAAATTCATGCATATTTAATTTATTTAATTAAGGTAAACTTGTTTTATCCTACTTACGTATTCTAAACCTTATTTATATATAAAAATGCACAGGATATTAAATATAGCAGTAAATGAAAAGAATAAGGATGATTTGATAGAGCAACCAGTCGCAGATTTTATTTTTATAACAAGTGTTAAAGCTGATTTGAATCTCATATCAAGTATATTGTTAGAAGAACAATTCGCTTCATTAAAAAATAATATAAGGGCTTTAGAAATTTCTAGTTTAAATTCCTCAGCACAAATAGATAATTATCTCTTAAAAACTGTTAATCATGCAAAAGTTGTCGTACTAAGATTATTCGGAGATAAAGGTACATGGAGTTATGGTATTGAACAACTTTTAAATTGGCATGCAACTAATAAAAAAAGGAGACTTCTAATACTATCAGGTACCCCTGATCAGGAAGTTTCCTTATGTGAACTAAGTAGCATTGATAAAAATACTGCATTAAATATTTCTCAATTATTAAGATCTGGCGGATTGGATAACTATAGAAAATTTCTTAATTCTTTAAATTATCTAAGGGAGGAAGAAAAAACAATTCCTGATAAATTTTTGAATATTACTTTTTACCCAGATCCTTATTTATATGATTGGAAAATTGAAAAGGGTGAAAAGATAGCAATAATATCCTATAAATCACTTTTTTTAGCTAATCAAATTGAAGTAAACGATAAACTCAACCAAGAGTTAAGAAAATGCGGATTATCTCCTAAAACAGTTTTTATTTCAACTCTAAAAGATCATAATATTCAAAAGAAGTTAATAGAAATTTTTATAAAAGAAGATATAAAACTAATAATTACTACAACCTCATTTTCTTCATCTACAATCAAAAATAACGATTTAATTGAAAATTCAACAAATATTTTTAATTCTCTAAAAATTCCAATTTTACAACTTCTTTCTTCTAATAGATCAAAAAAAAATTGGTTAAATTCATCGATTGGAATGAATTCATCAGATTTATTAATGCAAATAATTATTCCCGAATTTGATGGACGAATTACTACTTGTCCTTCGGCTTTTAAAGAAATTATTTCTGTCAAAAATACACTTTACAGCGAAATAACTAGTTACATATCTGATCCTGAAGGTATTAAATGGATTTCAAAATTTGCAACAAATTATGTGAAACTTCAAAAGCTTAATAATTTTGATAAAAGAATTTGTTTAGTAATTAGTAATTATCCTGTAAAGAATGGAAGGATTGGAAATGGTGTTGGTCTTAATACACCATCAAGCATAATAAATATTCTTAACTGGTTAAAAGAAGAAGGTTATGACCTTGGATCTGTTGATTATCCTAAAGATTCTTCAGCATTAATGTCTATGCTTATTAAAACTAGAACTAATGATATTGAATCTCAAAATAATAAACCATTAGCCTACTTACCACTTAGTAAATATTTAAAATACTGGAATTATATAGAACTTGAACCGAAGAACCTTATTGTAAATCGTTGGGGTCAACCCTCTGATGCAATAGATCTTGAACTTGAAGGCTTCTCAATAAATGGACTTGAATTTGGAAAAATAACATTATTGATTCAACCTCAACGAGGATATGACTCTTACACTGATAGAGATATTCATTCGCCTGATCTGCCCCCACCCCATAGATATTTGGCTCAATATTATTGGATAGAAAATGTTTTTAAAGCAAATGCTATTTGCCATATTGGTAAACACGGTACTGTTGAATGGTTACCTGGCAAATCTATAGGTCTCAGCAAAAAATGTTTCCCACATATTATTTGTCCTGCTATCCCCAATATATATCCATTTATTGTAAATGATCCTGGGGAAGGATCCCAAGCTAAAAGAAGAACTGCTGCCACAATTATTGACCATTTAACTCCTCCATTGGATAGGTCAGAATTATATGGCAAATATTCAATTTTGGAAAATTATTTAGACGAATATTTTGAAGCAAAATTATTAAATTCTAATCGTGTAGAAATAATAGAAAAATCTATTTTTGAAATAATTAAAAAAGATTTTAGTGAAATTACTTTAATCAATAAAAACAATCAAATAGAGGAAATTGATTCCTTTCTATGCCAAATTAAAGAATCTCAAATAAGGACAGGTCTTCATGTTTTTGGGAATAGGCAGAATTACAATAATGAAATAAATTTATTCTTATGTATTGCTAGAGTTCCAACAGCCTCTCGAATTGGTATTGTTCAATATATAGCTGAAAATTTAAAACTAGATTTGAACCCTTGGACAAATAATTATGATCAAAAGTTAAGTGAATCAGATAAAAAAATACTATTTAAGTTTTCAGACAAAAACATATTAAACTTTAGAAATTCAATTGAGTTTTTGGAACAACAAGCAAAGTATTTAATATATTTATTTTTTTATAAAAAGAAATGCAATATAAAAAATCTAGAAAAATATAACAATAAAAAAATAATTGACTATTTCTTTAATTGTGAAAAACATAATAATTATTTTTTATTATTAAAAGATGAGATTCTAGATCCAATAATTAATTCCTCATATAATGAGAAATTATCATTTATAAATTCATTAAATGGTAAATATGTAAAAAGTGGACCATCTGGAGCTCCTACAAGAGGAAAAACGGAAGCTTTACCAACTGGTAAAAATTTCTTTTCAGTTGATTCGAGAGGACTGCCAACTGAATCAGCATGGATTGTGGGTTCTAAATCTGCGTCACAAATACTTGATTTATACAAACAAGAAAATGGAGAAGATTTAAAAAATATGGCAATTTCTGTATGGGCAACTTCGACAATGCGAAATGGAGGAGAAGACATTTGTCAAATACTATATTTATTAGGCGTAAAACCTATTTGGGATGGAGCTTCAAGGAGAGTAATCGATTTAGAAATTATTCCTTTAACTATTCTCGATAGGCCAAGAGTTGATGTAACTTTAAGGATTTCGGGCATGTTTAGAGATGCCTTTCCTCAGCTAGTTAAATTAACTTCTAAAGCAATTAATCTTGTTTCTAATCTTAAAGAGAGTGATGCATTTAATCCTCTGGCTGAAGCATTAAAGGATGGAGATCCTATTAATCGTATATTTGGATCAGCTCCAGGTTCTTATGGAGCGGGTCTCCAGGAACTTATATCAAATTCTAATTGGGAAAATATTGATGATTTTGGAGAATCTTTTCTTAATTGGAGTAAGTGGATTTACCATGATAATCTTGAACCCTTAGAAGATAAAAAATCATTAGAAAATGTCCTTAAAAACGTTCAGTTAGTTGTTCATAACCAAGATAATAAGGAACATGATATTTTAGATTCAGATGATTATTATCAGTTTCAGGGTGGTTTATCTTCAGCAATTAAAAAAATAAGTGGTAGATTTCCTGAAATGTATCATGGTGATTTATCTAAATTTGGATTATCTAAAATTTCAAAATTAAAAGATGAAATTAATAAAGTTGTTATATCAAGAATTCTTAATCCTAAATGGATAAATGGAATGAAGGAAAATGGTTATAAAGGAGCCTTTGAATTCTCAGCAACACTTGATTATTTATATGCTTTTGATGCCACTACGGAAGTTGTCTCAGATTGGTGTTATGAGGAAGTTTATAAGTCATGGCTATGTGATCAAGATCTTAAGAATTTCTTTTTAGATAATAATCCATGGGCTTTAAGAGATATTTCACAAAGATTACTTGAAATTATTAATAGAAAAATGTGGAAAAATTGTTCTTCTGATGTCATTGAAAATTTAAAGAAAATAATTATTAATACTGATTCAATAATTGAAAAAAATGAATTTTAAGCTATCTTCCTAAAAGTGAAAGACCATGACTATCAGTTCCACAAGATTTAAGCATCGAATACTTATCAGCTAATTTATCTATTTGTGAACATACAAATAAACTTGGCTCCCATTTTTGGTTTAGTTCATAATCGTACCAAACCTCTATTCCATCGACACCTTTTTTCTTAGCCTCTGGAATTAATTTATAAAAAGGAATTCTATACCTCGCTGGATGAGCTAGAAATGATAACCCTCCAGCTGAATTAATTGCTTTAGTAACTGAATTAATTTGTAAATTATTTCCTATTGGAGACTCTCCAAGAATATATGGATAAAGATATTTACTTTCTATATCAATTCCTAAACCAATTACATGGACTAAGCAACCAAGTAATAAACAATTAATTTCTATTCCAGAAACTATTTCAATAGAATTTACAGGATATTTTGAAATTATATTATTTTTTTCTATGTATTCGTGAGCTTTAATTGTGTGATGATCAGTTATTGATAAAACCTTTATGTTATTTTTATATGCCTGCTCTATAAGAGCATCTACTCCTAAGCTCCCATCACTAAATATAGTATGACAATGAAAATTGACACTTTTTGGACAACTGTATTGATTAATCTTGGAAGTTAATTTTATTAATTCTCCCTTATTCATTCTTTAAGTTCTGTTCATTTTTCTTCCTGATTTTTGCATATAACTGTATAGAAGCCAGCATAAAAATAACAAGACCAACTACGCTCCAAGTCGCAATACTAGTAGGAAAGCTATTTTTAAAAATAACTAAAAGTACAATTATAAATAATAATAATGTTGGCAATTCATTTAATAATCTTAGATTCTTCGCCGAAATTTTGGAAGTACCATTTTGTAATGAGTTCATTATTTTATAACAATATGAATGATAAATTACTAAACCTAAAACAAAACAAATTTTTATTTGCAGCCATTTTTCACTTAGCCAACTAGGCTGCATAATAACCATACATATAGCCATACTTAAGGCTAATATCATGCCAGGTGTAGTAATAATATTCGCTAATCTTTTTTCCATCAATGTGTATTGAGTGTTAAAAGCAATTTTTAATTTATCTTCCATATTTCTTGATTCTTCATGATATATAAAAAGCCTTACCAAATAAAATAATCCAGAGAACCAAACGATTACTCCTATTATGTGAAGTGATTTAAACCAGAGATATGCTTCGGCTGTCAAATTAATAAATCATTTTAAAATAACTTTTTTAAATATAATTAAAATAATCAATATCAAGAATTGTATTTTTCAAAAATTAATTAATATTTATATCTCATGAAAATAGTTATAAATGTCATTTGCTGTATTTTTACCAAGTCCTTTAACTTTTGATAATTCCTCTTTGCTCGAGATTCTTATGGCATCTATTGATTTGAAATGTTCTAGTAATTCTTTTATTCTTGTTGGTCCCAATCCAACTATCTGAGAAAGTTGCGATCTTTTCATTCTTTTAGACCTTTTATCTCTATGAAATGAAAGAGCAAATCTGTGTGCTTCATCTCTAATCCTTCTTAGAAGAAGTACTCCTTTTTGATTTTGATCAGTATTAAGTGATTTAGGGACTCCTGGTATAAATATTTCTTCATTTTTTTTTGCTAATGAACATATAGTTACTTCTTCCTCAAGGTTTAATTCTACTAAAGCTTTTATCGCTGCATTTAATTGCCCTTTGCCTCCATCAATCATTATTAAATCGGGCCAATCTGAAAACAGTTCATTATTTAATTTACTATTGTTTTTATCCTTAAATATTGAAAAATCTCCACCACTATTTTTAAATTTTGACCATTTTCTAAATCTTCTATGAATTACTTCATAAATCGAAGCAAAATCATCGCTATGACCTATAAATACGTTTGAAGATTTTATCTTATATTTTCTATAATTTTGTTTCGATGGTATTCCGTCAATAAAAACTACTTGGGAAGCTACAGTATCTGTTCCTTGAATATGACTAATATCATATCCTTCAATTCTCTTTGGTTGGTCACTTAATTCAAGAATTTGTGTAAGATCTTCAATTGCTAATTCATTATCTTGAATACCATTTAATATTCTATGTAATTCCAGTTTTGCATTCTTTAAAACCATCTCTAAAGTTTCATATTTTTTATTTCTTTTTGGGATTATTAGTTTAACTTTCTTTTTCCTTAATTCAGTTAGCCAATCTTCTATAGTTTTTTGTTTTGGAAGGTTTTCTTGAAGAATTATTTCTGATGGAATTTCAACTCCTTCTACATTCATATAATGCTCTTCTAAAACTCTTTGTAATATTAGATTCTCATCTTGATTATTTAACTTTTGACTATATCCAATTCTTCCAATAAGTTTTCCAGACCTCATTTGAAAAATTTGGATACTAACTACATTTTTCTCAGATACTATTCCAAAAATATCTCTATTGATAGATGAATCTGGTATAGATATCTTTTGTGATTCTGTTAATAACTTTAGACCTGAAATTTGATCCCTTACTTTCGCAGCATTTTCATAATCTAAATCATTTGAATATTGCAACATTTTTCTTTCTAAAAAAACTTCTAAGTCATCATTCCTTCCCTGAAATATCATAGATACTTGTTTCATTGTTTTTTTATAGTCTTCTGAAGAAATTATTCCTTGACATACACCTGGACATCTTCCTATTGAATAATTCAAACATGTTCTATCTTTATAAACTGGCCTTGGTCTTTGTCTTAGAGGAAATATTTTTTTTATTGTAAATAATGTTTTTCTTAATAAACCGACATCAACATAAGGACCATAATATCTATCTAGATTATTTCTATTTCTTCTTCTTCTTGTAATAAATATTCTTGGATATTTATCGCTCCAAGTTATACAAAGATATGGATATTTCTTATCATCTTTTAAAAGAATATTGAAATATGGTTTGTTTGTTTTTATTAAATTTGACTCTAAATTTAATGCTTCATATTCACTATCAGTAATTATAATTTCAATATCAGTTATTTGCCTAACCATTAAACTTAGTCTTGGTGTTAAATCTAAATAGTTATTAAAATAACTGCTTACTCTTCTACGAAGAGTTTTTGATTTTCCTATATAAAGTAAATTATTATCTATATCTTTAAAAAGATAACAACCAGACGATTTAGGTATTTCAGATAATCTCGATTTTAATAACTCTTTATTCTTTATTAATTTATATTCAATCTTAAAATTATATTTATTATCAATTTTTTTAATAGATGTACTACTCATTTATACTAGCTACCCTCCATAATTCCATCCTGTAGAACTTAGATTAAGTGAATCTACATCATTATTTAAATAAGCAGAATGAACTTCCCCTACAAAAACTGTATGATCTCCATATTTAACATTTCCAACAACTTTACATTCAACTCCACCAACACTATCAACTAATATTGGTAAACCTAATTCACCCAAATTAAATTCAACAGCTTCAAATCTACCGCCCAATGCCTTTTGCGGTTTAAAAAAAACAGCTGCTAGATCTTTTTGATCACTTTTTAGAACATTAAGTGAAAACTTATTTGTTGAATTTATTATTTCGTGACTTGACCCCTCTGCTCTAACTGCCATAACGACTAGCGGAGGATTAAATGATCCTTGCGTTACCCAACTAGCTGTGAATCCATTTACTTCATCTTTCTCTTGATTTCTCACTCCACAAATAAATAGACCGTGAGGTATTTTTCTTAATAAGATTTTTTTTGCTTCTAGATTTAATGTCATAATTAATTTAACTAATATATTTATTTTAACTAAATATTTCATTTGATCATCATAAAATTATGAAAATACTTTACCCAGGTACATTTGATCCATTAACAAATGGTCATCTTGATTTGATACAAAGGGCAGAAAAATTATTTGGAAATGTAGTTGTGGCTGTTTTAGAAAATACTAATAAAATTCCAACATTTGATTTAAAAAAAAGAATATTACAAATAAGAACATCCTTGTCACATTTACCAAATATAGAAGTTATTTCTTATTCAGGTCTTACTGTTGACTGCGCAAAAGATTTAAAAGCTAATATTATTTTAAGAGGATTAAGAGCAATGAGTGACTTTGAATATGAGCTCCAAATAGCTCATACTAATAAATCTCTTAATACAGAAATTGAGACTATCTTTCTATCTACTAATACAAATTATAGTTTTCTTAGCAGTTCACTTGTAAAAGAAGTTGCAAAATTTGGAGGAGAAATAAGTCATATGGTACCTGTATGTGTTGAAGATGACTTAAAGAAATATTTCAACTAAATTCTAATTACATTTTTCCAATTTATAAATTTCACTTAAGAGGTAAAAAGCTTTATTTTTATCTATATTTTCTGAATTTTGAATAATACTAATAATTATTGGTTCCTTATCTTTATATAAATAACCTGATAATGCAAAAACATTTGAAAGTGTTCCTGTTTTGCCGAAAAATTTCCCAGATAAATTTGAATCTTTTAATCTATTAGCTAAAGTTCCTCTTACTCCTAAGACTGATAGTGAGGATTGGTAGGTATTAAAATCTTTTGAATATGTCATCTTATCTAAAAATAATGCAATTAATCTGGTTGTAACCTTGTTTTCTCTAGATAAGCCACTAGCATCTGCAAAATTTGTCTTACTAGTTGGAAGACCTTTAATTCTTAACCATTTTTTCAATTCATCATAGATATTTTTATTCCATGTTTTTGAAGCATTTTTAAAAAGTGATTCTGCAGTAAAATTATGGCTTTCAGAATTCGCTAAGGTTATCAAAGAAACTATAGGATTTGAATATATACTATAAATTTCTTTAGTACTTCTTAAATAAAAGAATTTGTTTAAGTCTATATTATTTATTTTTATATTTGAAGAAGGATATTTATCCTTTAAATAATTTTCAATTACTTTATTTAAGTTGAAAATATTATTACTATTGCTTTCTATTGCTAAAGTTGTTATTGGTGCTCCATAGTCAAAAATTTTATCTGTTTTTGTCCATCCTTTAGGCCAATAATATTTTGTATTAATTTCTACAATATTAACATTAATATTTTTATTATATTTAATATATGAAAGTAGTTTATAAATGTCAGAATAACTAAGATCAGGATCACCTTCTCCAACTAGATAATAGTCATTGTTCCTTGCTTTTATTAAATTAGTTCTTAAATTACTAGTTATTTTGTACTTATTTAAAACATATGCAGTGGAAAATAGTTTTTGATTTGATGCAGGGACTTTTAGTTTATCTTCATTATGAGAACTAATTATAGATCCATTTTTAATAATAGATACACTAAAACTACTATCAAGTGTTTTATCTAATAAAGCATCATAATTATTGCAATTCTTTTCAGTCGTTATTATTGCAGGAGAATTAAAATAAATATTATTTAAAAGTCTTATTTTTTTATTGATAAGCAAATATCTTATTAAAAATGGAGAAGTTGCTATTACTATAAAAGTTACAAATAATTTATAAAAAGATCTTTTCACCTTTAAGCTACAAGTTTACAAAAATCGTTTCATTATCAGGTTTTGATTCGAATTCTTTTTTTAAAAAATATTTTTTGTTTTCTTCTTTAAACAGTAACCAATTATTTGGAAAAATATGCATAAGAGCTCCTTTATTTATCGGTTGGAGGAAATATATATTATTCCATTTCTTTACAAAGGTTTTTCTCCTTTCTCTTATAACGCTTCCTATACCAACATTAAGATCTTCAAATTTTGGATTTAATGAATAATGGATACCTTGATAATTATCACTCATTTTCTCAAATGAATCAAAATCAAAAGGCTGAGGAAGCATAGATATCATTACCGAATCATTATTTTTTATATTATTTGATTCATTAAAAGATCTAAAAGTAAAAATTTTATCTTTTATGTCTGGATAATCTCTTTGTGCCAAGGCTGCAGCACCTTGATCTGCAAAAGTAATGAAAACATTATTTTTTCTAGCTAATATCTTATAAATAGTTATGCCTATTTTGTTATACTTCAATCCTTCAAATTTGAGTTCTATAGTAAATCTTCTATTTGAATCTAATAAACTTGGAATAATAGCTTCTTCCATATTTTTTAGAGATTCATTTAAATCTTTAGGGAGTTTGTAATTAGTTTTCATTAGAAAATTTCAATGCATTCTTGAATAAGTTTTAAGAATTTATCTATTTCTGACTTATTGTTAGTCGATCCTAAACTAACACGAATATTAGAATAAAGTTCTTCATCTTTAAAACCTATATTTTTAAGAATAGTACTAGGTTTTCCAGAGGCGCTTGAACATGCACTTCCACTACTTATTGCAATATTATTATCTGACATAAAATTTATTACTTTATAAGCCTTTATAGGTTTTAGTATTTTATTTAATAATATAAATGAAATATGATTAGGTAGCCTTGTATTAATACTTCCTGTGATCTTTATGTGTTTATTATCTTTTATCTTTTCAAAAAAGTAATTTCTAATTAAGACAACATCATTTGATAGAAATTCGGTTTCAAAGTTAGATAATTTAATTCTTCCACTAATATTTTTTATTGATTCATACATTCCAGCTATTAATGGCAGAGCTTGTGTACCTTGTCTTATTGAATATTCCTGAGAAAGAGATATGTCATTATTTCTTAGAATTAATCTAGATTTCTTGTTTGTTAAAAGTATACCTATACCTTTAGGACCGCCAAATTTATGAGCAGATAAACTTAAACAATCACATTTAAGATCATTCCAATTAAAAATTCCATTACTTAAAATTTGTGTTCCATCAACATGAAACAAAATGTCTAACTCTTTGCATTTGGACCCTATATATTGAACAGGTTGTAAAGAACCAATTTCACTTTGTCCCCAAATAATAGAGACAAGTTTTGTTTCTTTTTTTAATGCTTTATCAATATATGAAAGGTTTAAAATTCCTTCATT
>Ga0208749_1000257_pt1 | contig 13480 bp, 33 predicted proteins | sample Knorr_S15_td_DCM_FD_185601 | JGI IMG/M metagenome (GOLD analysis project Ga0208749, IMG submission 185601) | Marine microbial communities from Southern Atlantic Ocean transect - Knorr_S15_td_DCM_ad_63m_LV_B (SPAdes) (version 2) | ecosystem: Environmental > Aquatic > Marine > Oceanic | place... | reverse complement strand
GGTACACAACTATCATCTATGAATGGTCAACCAAATCCTAATAATGATTCTTTCCAATTAGTAAATGGATGCTTCGCTGGTTCTGGTGGTGCAGGTAACAACTCCGTCTGTACTGGTGGTGGCGGAGGAGGCGGAGGCGGTGGTGTCGGCTCTGGTGCTGGTATTGGTGGTGGTGGAGGTGCTGGAAACGGATCCAACGCTGTTAAACCAGGTTTCGGTGCTTCCAGAGGACAGTCTTCATTGGTATCAGGTCAGAGTATTATTAGTGAAGGTGATGCTAGTAATGGTGGTGATGTAAATATTGGACAACAAGCAGATGGTACTGATGGTTACGTTAAAATAAGTACAGAACAAAATACTACAGAGTATGGACCAGGCGGTGGTGGCGGTGGATCAGGAGCATATATACAATTCTCAGTTACAAACATACCTACCAGTGTCAACTCAACTACATTATATGTTGGCAATGGACATGAAGCTGGTGATGGTACTATTGGATATGGTGTTACTGAATCAACTGATCCTACAACAGGAATAAGTACAACAGTTGGAATAATTGATGCATCAAGTGATGGATGTGATTATTCTAATAGTGGTACTGGTAGTGGATCCAGTGGTGGTTTTACATCACCAGATGGAGAAAAATATTTAAGATTTAAAGGTGATCCACAAATTCGTTGGGCTAGAAGTATATTAATTAATGCTAGTAATGGACATCCTGCTGGTACTGCTACAGAAAAACTAGAATTTGAAGTAATACGTGGTAACGGTAGTAATGGAGGTGAGACACCTACTGCACCATTAGAATTATATGGTAGTAATGATGGTGGTGGTAGTTACACTCAGTTAGGAACTATCTCAACTAGTGGTGGTGCTACTACATGGGAAAGCGTTCAGATTACTCTTCCTACACTCTATAGAGTTAGTAATTTATTAATTGAGATCAGGCAGTCTAGGAGTTCATCTGGTAGTCCAGATAATGATAACTATGGTATAGCAAAGATAACACAGATACATGAAGAAGGTGAAATTACAACATATACCACACAGTCAGGTAGATTGGATCTTGGTATAGAATCTATACAAGAGGTCATAGCACCACAAGGTGATCCATTAAACTCTGCTGGTATTACTGTAAACGATGGTAAATTTACTTTATCATCTGCTGTCAAGCTGGATGTGACACCTAGTTTACAACCAGAGGTTGACATTCCACTCGTTACGAGGTATCATTTAGTGAAGTACTTGATTCGAGCATACTAGATGATGTTAGGAAGTGAGGCTGGGAACATTGTAGATCCTAGTCAAATACAGGGTGAATTTCAAGATTTCATCGGTGTATATCGTAAATTTGTAAACAAACAACTATGTCTTCAAGCAATTCAAGAGTTTGAATTGTTTTCTAATGTCAATGAGCAGATTGGAGGAGTTCAAGTATCTTCTACTAAGACTAAAAAATTACAACAAGGATCAGATCAATTTCCACAGGGTAAGTTAGGAAGAAATGATGCATCATTCACATTAGATGATGTGAAGGTAGGTCTTTCCGTACATTTCTATCAGTATATAAATGCTGCATTTGAAAATTATAGACAACAGTATGATCAAATTAGTCGTGTAAACTTAGGTACTATTGGTCTTAAAATACAAAGAACACAACCTGGTGGTGGGTATCACACATGGCATTATGAAAATTCTAGTTATAAAGCAGCAAATCGTGAGTTAGCATGGATGATATACTTAAATGATATGCCAGATGGTGAAGCAGAGACTGAATTTTTATATCAAAAGCGTAGAATTAAACCAGAAACAGGCACGTTATTGATTTGGCCTGCTGGAATGACTCATGTACACCGTGGCAATACTGTTTTTACTAAAGATAAATACATATTGACAGGATGGTATTTTAAACTCCCTTAAAACAATGGCAGAATTTCGTGTAGTACTACAAATTAATGCTCTTTCACGCATTATAACTGTTGATGGAAAGCAACAGGTGATTAGTGAAGCGTATTGGAATAATCATATCAATACATTTCTATATCCATTCTGGACATCAGATAACGATAGATTGATTCAGTTCAATTACTTTGATAATGGATCATATGGTTGTGAGAAGAAGAAGTATACTTATAATCGTACCACTAATACAAAGAAGTGGGTAACATATGATTGGAAAGAACCAACCGATGCACAAGCAAAAGAGATTGCTGATACAATAAGAGCAAAGTATTTTGAGTATCAGGATGTAGAGCAGGAAGAGGTACAGGAGGAGATGTACCAACAGTATGGTAAGTGGAATAAAATATCATGGGATGGGATTAGAATGGTTCGTAACTTCTTATTAGATGATACGGACTGGACACAAATGGCAGACAATGGTTTATCTGCTGATTTAAAAGCACAGTGGGTTACATATCGTCAGAAGTTAAGAGAATTACCTCAAGATTATAATGGTCAGGAAGCAGAGAACGCTAAGTTCCCACACAATCCTGCCTATTATAGTCAGTGGAAGGACATGGAATTGCTATTACCAGGTAATGAAACAGGTACATCCACAACTGCAAATGGAGAAATATCTATTGGTACTACAACAATAACAGTTACCAGTGCCACTGATTTAGCAGTGGTAGAAAATGATTATTTACAAGTTGAAACTGGTGGTGCTAAAGAATATATCTTTGTTAGTTCAATTAGTGATAATGTATTAACAGTAGTTAGAGGACAATTACAAAGTCTTGCTACTGCACATGCCAATGGAGTAACAATAAAACGTTATGCTAATGGTACAATGCAAAAACCTAATGAAGGTAAGGCATATTTGGGAACAGATGATCAGTTTATGACATTCCCTAGCAAATCTATGAATACATGGCAGAGAAGAATAACTGCTGAAGTTGCTAATATGTACAAACTTAAGAATCCAAATGATGTATTCCCACCTGCTGATATTACATCACAATACGCAAGTCAAGGCGAAGAACTTGATGCAATACTCGCTGCTATAGAAAAGAATAACGTATAAACTTATATAATATCATGCTTATATTAAATAATATAATGAACGTCAGTTTATTGAATGGCGATGAAATTATTTGTAATGTATCAAAACATATTGAAGTGATTGAAGGTTTAGAACAGGAAGTATGTTATAAATTATCATTTCCATTTGTTGTTACTGAAATCAATGATGGACAACAATTAAACTTTCTTCCATGGAAGAAATGGTCTCGTGATACTGAGTACTTAGTATCATATGATATGATATTAAATATATCTGCACCATTTCCTAACATGGAGAAGGAATATCAACAAGCAGCACAAAAGTATGCTACTATGTTGGAGAGTCTTAATTATGTTGCTGCTGATTATGACAGTGCTCCTGCAAATCCAGGTTATAGTCCAATCGCTTAGATATTATGTACGTTGAAATAATGGATGGGTTCTTAGATAAGAACTTTTTAATAAGATTTAATAGTGTTTATGAACAGGGTAGATGGGTTGATGGTGAGGTTAGTGGACCTAAAGATAAAAAGAAGAAGAATAATCTGCAAAATGAGGACTATGATGTAAAGAAAGTCATTAATGGTGAGATCCATAAGATGTTCAGACAATTAGCAGGTTTTTATAATATAAACAAAGCATCTGATGTTTTAATACTTAAATATGAAAAAGGTATGCATTACTTTGATCATGTAGATTATATGCAGATGAATGGTATACGTACAGATTATACATGTGTTTTAAATTTGAATGATGATTATGAAGGTGGAGAACACTATACTAAAAACCATAAAGGTGAAAAGACAATATATAATTTGAAGGCAGGTGATCTGTTAATGTATGACACTAATGCAATACATGGTGTTAATCCAATAACAGAGGGTGAAAGAAGAACTCTTACATTCTGGTGTGAGAGTGCTGTATCAGATATTGGAATGAGAGAAGCATTGGTCAGGTTTAATGTTTGGTATAATAAATTGACTGAAGAAGATCAGATTCATTTAGGAGATAAATTTATTGAACTAGACTGGATTCGTATGCAGATAATGAGAAACCACGTACATTATAGAGATTAATCATGGCATTATTAACTGATATATTATCATTCGATACTATACTTGATAGGGATGAGATGTATGAAGTGGACAGAATTGCTAGTCGTCCACGTTGGCAGTTTGGTGCAATGAGTGACACTAACATGCCACATAAGAAATTCTGGAAGATGGATGTCAAAGGTGTTGCTATGTTTGACACCTATATACCAGAGAAGATGGAACTCTTACTACCGTTTAAGTTCGAGATTCTTGACTATTATATGAATGGACATACTCATGGATTAGATGGTTCTATACATAGAGATGCTAGTGATTATACATTTGTCCTCTATTGTAATCCACAATGGGATCTAACATGGGGAGGCAAAACAATATTTGTTCAAGATGATGGGAAATTTGATGCAGTGTTTCCAAAACCAGCATCTGCTGTATGTTTTCCATCAGATATACTACACTGGGCAGAGGATACAACTAGAGACTATTACGGACTTAGAGTAAGTGCTGCTTATAAATTAAAGAAACTGGAGACAATAGATGGAAATAAAGACCCTTGACTCCGCTGCTACTTGGGATGACATTGAAGACTACGCTGCTGGAGTGTCAGGGGCAACAATATATTTTGAGAACCCAAGACTAGAAGCAGCAGACTCATCAACCAAGACAGAAGTCATAACATACTATCGTGATGATGAAGATGTACCTGCCGAACTAATAACAATATTAGAGAGTAAGTACTATGGATACATAGAATTTCGTGATCCTGATTTAGCATATGATTTCTGTGAAGAATACTTCCCACGTCGTGATGAACTGACTGATGGAGTTGCTGGTGACCCATATTGGTATCACTGTTATGTCGTAAGACAAGATGGTGTCATAGAATATGATAACGATACATTAAGAAAAGGATCTAATTAATCTAAATACGTTTATGAGTGTTATAATCTACCAAGAGCACTGCGAGTATCTTGAAAAGAAGAATGAGGAACTCGAACAAGAGGTCTCATTTCTTAAGATGCAGCTAGAATTTAAAACTATGGGACTACCTTATGAAAACATGGATACAAAGGTTAAGTGAACTAAAGGGTGAGGATTATATTTACATACCATTAATATATCTTGAAGCGTTCGTTGTAAACATTATAATGAACACAGGCATGAAAGTACCCGATGTGGTGTCACTAGATAAACTGTCACAAGGGACAGAGACACCAGTCGAAAAACCTGTATAATTAATAGTAACTGACTCTGACATTATTATGCCAAGTAAAGATCAGAGATCAATAGAAGGAAGTGAGACGACCCATGAGAAATGGGATCGTGCTCGCTCTCTTTTTATGGAATCTCTTTATAAACCAGACCATGAGTTAAGAGCATGTGCTCATAACCAGAAATGTTATTATGAGCTGTTGGAAATCAGAGATAGTATGGTAGAATATGTAAAGGACTTGAAAAATCCTTATAGCATTGATACATCACCTTACAACAAGATTCCTACGAGATACTAATGACTGAAGAAGAATACAAAGCAACGCTTAAGAACTTTCTTATTGCTCAGAACAATAACGATCACAACTTCTCATTACTACAAGCACAGATTGATGCATTGCGTAAAGAGATCGCTGATCTAAAAGATTTAAAAGAAATGTTTAGGTTGCCTCAACTGAAAAATCAGAACAGAGAACCATTTGAATATTATGATGCAGAAGAGGTGGATGAGTAATGTATGAACCCCAAGTTGATGACTACGTTATTTGGAACCGACCAAATGGAGACATTGAAGAGGGATGGGTATATTTTAAAGGAGATCCAGTAAACAATGAGAAGAGAATAAAAGAAGGATGGAATCCTGTATCACAGTATATTACTATTGAAACTGGTATTAAACCAAAGAAAGAATGTGTTTATACAAGTGGTAAACCAATGAGGCATAAGAACATTCACACATTATTATTGTGTACTAGAGATTCTTGGCATGAATTGGAGTATGTAAAGAATAGAAGGGAAGATAATACAAGTACATACAAATCACAAGAGGGTCGTTACGAAGACATCCAATGAATGCAATGAAAGAAAAGTTCTTCGCTGAAGGACATACATTACCAACATGTGTTAATGATGGGTGTAGTAACAATGTGCAAGTAAGAGAGTGGAAGTACTGGTCATTCAAATCAGAATGTTCTACATGTGCTACTGCACGTAAGAAAGGTAGAACTGTTGCTGGTGTGACAAGACACAAGAAATCATACTGTGAGAACCATGATGGTCATCTCGGATGGTTGTGTCCTGTAAATGAATGGACTGGATTTGAAAACTCATTAGACCTTGACCATTTGGACGGAAACCATTATAATAATATACCAGAGAACGTCAAGACATACTGTAAATTATGTCATGGACGTAAGTCACTAGAAAATGGTGACTGTCACAGTAACAAGTCATCATCACGTAAAATGGTATGAGCATATTTGAAGACACATTCTTAGTTGGTGATTCACAAGAGGTATTAAAGGAAGTTGATGATGGCATAGTACATTTCACATGTACTTCGCCACCATATTATAATGCAAGAGCATACTCAACTTGGCCAACGTATGATGAGTACCTTGAGTTCTTACACAATGTATTCACTGAAGTATATCGAGTGACTGCTGATGGACGCATGTGTGCTGTTAATCTATCACCAGTCATTCAAGCAAGAGAGTCACGAGCACATGAGAGCAAGAGACTCGCAATACCATTCCACTTCTTCTCCATCATGGAACGCATGGGGTGGAAGTATATTGATGACATAGTATGGGTTAAACCAGAAGGTGCTGCTATCAATCGCAACGGTGGATTCTATCAGCACCGTAAGCCAGTAGCATACAAACCAAATATAGTTTCAGAGGTTATATTAATTTTCCAAAAACCAGGAAATTTCTTAATTGATAAAATCCTAAAATCTCAAAAAGATGAAATAATTGAAAAGTCAAAAGTTGCAGATGGGTACGAGCGTAGTAACGTATGGAATATACATCCAGAGACAAACTCTGATCATCCAGCACCATACCCTAAAGAGTTGAGTGATAAACTCATTCAATACTATAGTTTTGTTGATGACTTAGTTCTAGATCCATTCATGGGAAGTGGAACAACTGCAATATCATCTAAAGATTGTAATCGTCATTTTTTAGGTATAGAATTGCATGAAGAATATGTCGAGAAAAGTATCAACAGACTCAAGAAATTTCAACCACTAAGTAACTTTTTAACATGAAAGATTTGATATTATATGGTGATTGTAAGGACACACTTAAGCAGTTTAAATGTAAAGCAAGAACATGTATTACATCCCCACCTTATTACGGACTTCGCAATTATGGCGATGAAAGTAAACAAATAGGACTTGAAGATACACCTGAAGAGTATATTCAAAACCTTGTAGATGTGTTTAGAGAAGTAAGAAATGTACTTACTGATGATGGTACATTATGGTTAAACATTGGTGACAGTTATTATAACTATAGACCAGGAAAAGGTCAGGGATTAGTTAAACAAACTGTTAGCAATACTAACCAAGATTTACCTAGCAAATGTGCAAGACGAGGTAACAAACTAGAAGGATTAAAAGAAAAGGATCTAATTGGTATACCTTGGATGTTGGCATTTGCACTGAGAGCAGACGGTTGGTATCTTAGACAAGATATTATATGGCATAAACCAAATCCAATGCCTGAATCAGTTAAGGATAGATGTACTAAATCACATGAGTATATCTTTCTATTGAGTAAGAACAGAAACTATTATTATGATCACGAAGCAATTAAAGAACAGGCAGTAGGTGAGCGTTGGGGTGGCAACAAACCTATCAACATGGATAATACTAAGGACACTAACAATCAGTTTAGTGGTCTTACAAGACCTCGTAAGATGGTCTATGATAAAAGGAATAAGAGATCGGTATGGAAGGTTGCTTGTAAACCTTATAAGGGTGCTCACTTCGCAGTGTATCCACCTGAACTCATTGAACCTTGTATCCTAGCAGGATCAGAGGTCGGTGACGTAGTATTAGACCCATTTATGGGTTCAGGGACTACAGCAATGGTTGCTAAGAAGTATAGTAGATCATATATTGGATGTGAACTCAACAAGGACTATGCCAGTTTACAAACTGACCGTATTTCCACCATTCCAAACAAACTTCCGTTATACTAAGTTCAGTTCAGTCAAATTACTATGACATTTCAACTCGGATCAACCACTTTTACCTCTCGCTCTGATGTTGAGTCTGATGCACGTTTACTTGTATTAGATGCATTACAGGGTTGTGACACTGGTGATCAACTGTTATCATTTTTAGAAAACTGCTTAGGTTACAGTGAAGTTTCTATTGGTACTGATACCGATGGTTCAAATAACTACATCTTCTCAGGAAGTGTTGGTTAATGTCAATAATAGTGGACACTTTAATTAGTGTCCACAAATCCCCCATTTCATCCCAATTTGACCTATACTAATAAAGTACACAACACAGGAGACCAATGAGTAACCAATTTGTATCAAATGTAGATGGTGCAGTCATTGAATACTATCATAATAATGATGGTACACTATCATACAAGTTAGAAGGAACAGATTGGCAAGATTTTGTAAAGGAAGATAGAAGAGCATATTCAGATAAAGAATACAATGAATTCCTACACATCTTGGAGAACAACTAATGAAACTTGTTACTTATTCATTCCGTATCGTTGCTGAGGATGGTGACGAACCAAATCCAGTTCATTTATGTGAAGAAATACAGGCATATTTGAACAGTAACTTATCATACTATGATGAAGAAGAACATAAAGATAAAAATGCTGAGGTTATAGGTTATCATGTAAAGCAAGATGATTATGTACCATTTCAGGCAGAGGAGGAGTATTAATGATTAGTCCATCTCAATACGAACAGTTTCACGAGTGGTTAAATCAATGTCCCACTGAAATACTACAATACATTGATAATACTGACAACATAGTTGTTACCATTGCCCAACCATCTTATGAGGAGGAAGTAAAATGAAGTATGCACATGATGATAAAGATCTTCCAATATACCTTAAGGGTTATGAATACGATCTCGTATTATATTGTTTAGAACAACAATGGTCAGAGTTCTCTATTGATGAAGCGAAGGATGCAGATAATATTATTGATAAACTATCCAAACTAACAGAGGTAATTTAATCATGTTCCAAGACTTCACAAATGACATTGCATATTGCATCCAATACTTAGGATGTGATCACGAACAAACTGATGAATTGATCGGTTGTGCTGATGATATGGGTTTAAGTGTACAATATTTTTGTGAAGAGTTTATATTTGCTGGAGAGAACATAGCAAACTATCATAATGATGAGTATTTAAGTATTGATGAGTTTAATACCATTCATGGTATCTATTTTGAGGAGGTTGAGTAATGTTTCATAGTAAATCATTTGGAAGAATCTTCTGGGTAGATGAGGATCACAATTTCAAATCATGTCCAGAAAGAATAGATGGTACTGGTGATTTTGATCAAGAAGATTATGTATCAGACTGGACAGATTGGGATGAAGTTAATATGGACAACCTTTTGACAATTCACATGGCATGTTTAAACATTCTGTGGAATCATGCAAACTCAATCACAATTAAGGACGGTCTCTAAATGCACAACCATCAAATCAAAGTTAATAGATTCACTAGATCTGGGGAGCATGGTAAAGGAATACAATGTCCCAAATGTAATGAATGTTTTAATGTGTACCATTTCGCATGGTCAGCATTAACGTGTCAGTCATGTAACACAAGTGTTGACAAGTATGACTGGTGGTTGGTATGATAGATAATAATATTGCATGGAGGTTAGCATGAACATTTTAGATTGGATTTATCGTGCTATTATGACCATCAATGTTGGTACTCACAAGGGTGAGGACATTGAGGATGGTACATATACTCGATATGCAAATCCAAATGCCACACAAAGTGAATTTGATGGTAAGAAGATCATTTATCACACTAGGGAGGATCATGCCAGTTTATAGAGACTATGAGATTAGAATCAATCTTAATGAATTAATTGAAAAGAGAATACCCACGTGTAACATATTACATAGAGATCATTGCTTAACTGAAGCACAAGTTGCTGAGATAGCACATGATATTAATATGGAATTAGATTTACATCCAATATTCCATCAAGTTGATGAACATATTATGAGATATGTTGAAGCAGCAGGTATTGATAATACTGAACACTGGGTTGAACCACATTTACCTGACCTTGAGGAATAATGACTATTGAACCATACGATGATACTGGTGTACATACTAACGTACAGATCACAATAGATCTTAATGAGTTAGTATGGGCAAGAGGTGAATATCTTAAACAAGAAATGTCACACAATCAAGCAGAATACTTAGCAGAGACACTACGAAGGACATTAACTTGGGATACACTGTATAGCATGATAGATCAGACTATACTAGAGTTCTTTGACTGTCACGAGCATCCTGAGATCTGGGATCCCCACTATGGTGAGATTGCAGGTGATGAACCAGCAAAGTCCTTTGAGGAGGCACAGAAGCGATTTAAACGTGATTTCACGATGATTACGATAAAGAATAGTGCATGGGAGTTGGAAGTGCCTATTCGTAAGGACAGATTACAAAGTGTCACAAAGGATGATGCAGAGGATCAGAAAAATGGTATTATATAAATGTTGAGAGATCACTAGGTTTCTAACTACTAAGACATCAACGCAAGGCAGGGGTGAGCAACAATCAGATGATCTTTGATCACGCTGTGGAAAACTGCTCTTTATGTTTGGAGACCTCTTGTACTGCTGATATCCTATGATATCTGAAAAGACAGTTTTGAAGTTGTAAATCTTAGACATGACGTTAGAGTAATTTACTTACCCTAGTCTTTCAACACCACGTGGTATGACTTAGTACCTGACCATTGTGGGCAAGGATCTATGGTTGTCTCTGTTCAGCAGGGAAATTACGTCCTTTAAGTCCTACTAAGAGCAGTCGGGTGAAGCACCTCTTGAGCATACCACGTCTCATTTTACATAGTGTGGCGTACATCAATGATTCGCTCTTATTGTTATAAGTCCACACTTTTTTCACCATACTATAGGAGTTACAATGCCATCCGCAGTTGACACACTTTCACAAAAGGTAGCAGTAAGAAGATATACTAATGAATTGTGCGATGCGTTGGAAGAAGATTACAGACAGCAACATTTAAGATCAATGGAGCGTATGCACGCTGAAAGTGCATCTGAATACACACGTAACGAGATCGAAGCAACAAAGAATGGTACTGCTAAACTTATGAAGTTTACAGTATATGATGGACGTAAGTACTTTAAGATTGTATCACGAGAGTATGATACATTTCAAGATAGAAATGAGTACAAGGATGGAAGTGTTAATACATTTGTAGATAAGAAAACTGGTGATGTATATAAACCAGCATCATGGGCAGCACCACATACTAAGCATGTAAGATATAATTTATTAGACGAAGCATCAAGATCAGAGTGTCTTGGTCGTGCAGACTGGGCAGGTGGTTACCTTTACATGAGGTAACCCACTCTCTTGACAATAGCATAGTATTATGCTAAATTATAAATGTATCACCACTTCCATTAATGTCACAAGCAACTTACATCGTAGTATCTGGCACTGCATTTGTAGTGGATCAACCAGACGGAGTACCATACGTATGTCAAACGTATGATGATTATAACTCACAACTCTCAGGATCATTGAAACTGGGTGTTGATTGGGATTCAGCAACAGAGATAGCGTGGGAAGATATGGATGAGGAAGATGTAGAGGAAGTAGCAGTAATATGTAAGCATTTGAATGATCTTGCCAAAATACAGGCAGCATCTAAGCACGTCCTTTAATTCTCTCTTACTAACATGAAAAAGAACTTATTCCACGAATATATCTCGGAGTTCATTGACTTCCGCTTTGACTACGCAGATGGTGATGCAGTAGTCCGTCCAGTACCGAAGGATAGTTTAGACTATGATGGTGTAAAGAAGTTTTGGAGACTGTTTTCAAGGTATCCCAATGACTTTGCAGCATCCGCAGTTAAATCATTACCGAAGGATGTAGAGTTCGTATCCTACGATCATCTAAATAATGTATTCCAATTAAAAGCGAAATGACCTCTTTTAATATAGACGACAACGATTCTTTCCGCATGTCATCCCGCAGGGATGATATATGTGAGGGTGTTGTAAGTCGTCTATTGACGCTGTTTGCGGAGGAAAAGTTTGATGATGCTCTCTGTTTGTGTCAAGAATACCACGAATGGATGGAAGAAACTATGCTACATAAGGAGCAGACATTCTTCTATAATGAGGATGAACTCAAAGAATTATTCCATTCCCTTGAACGATAGCATGAGGGAAGATCTTAAAAACTTAATACTGGACTACATTAACGCAAAGAATAAAGGTCAAGACAAGGAAGCAGAGAGACTACTTGAAGAGATCAACATTCTACGTATGGAGCAGAAAACTTAATGGCACGCACTCAAAAGAGTTTAGATGCTAATTTAAAGAAACTAACTACCACATCACGCAGGAAGAAATGGGAGAATGATCCCTATAATCCTGACGTGATATCAAATCATCCTGATGCACCTAAGTGTCCAGCATCACGTAAGAAAGAACTATTTCCTAATGGTAATACTTTCAAGATACGTTTCGATGATAAAAGAAAGAAACCTGAACTCAATACAGCATGGTTCAGGTATTATTATGATGCATGTGAGCACATAATAAAGCATAATCTCAAACCCCAACATTATTCATTAAAAATTAGGAGTGACAAATGCCCTTAGTGATTATCGTACTTGGTTCAACATCAATAGGTGTTGCCCTTGCATTGTACATACTCAGAAAGTATGATCCACATGTATGATACAATAAAAAAGCACCCCTCTCAGGGTGCTTATGACAGTTATTGATTTGGGTTCATCGCAGTATGTCCTTACATATTTGTTTACTGGTGTGGTCTTGCTCGCTTGCTACCATACAGGCATAGTAATCATTTAGTTTTGCGGTATTGTCATCTCTCATATTTGATGTGCTTAGTGAATGATTCCAACCTTTGAGTTGATTTTGTGAAACGATGTTATGCATGACCCTCTCTATTAAATGTACGAATAATATAACTTAGATTTGGTTACATTGCCCTCTAATGAATACACTATTATTTATACTAAATGACAGTGTATCAACACATGTTTAAATATTATTTAACTATGCATAAATGCCTACTATGACTGAAGAAAAGAAAGATTGCACTGATGAATTGATGGAATGTACCACTGAATGTGATACTGGTGATCAAGAATGTCATACTGAATGTATCACA
>Ga0208749_1000255_pt1 | contig 13532 bp, 12 predicted proteins | sample Knorr_S15_td_DCM_FD_185601 | JGI IMG/M metagenome (GOLD analysis project Ga0208749, IMG submission 185601) | Marine microbial communities from Southern Atlantic Ocean transect - Knorr_S15_td_DCM_ad_63m_LV_B (SPAdes) (version 2) | ecosystem: Environmental > Aquatic > Marine > Oceanic | place... | reverse complement strand
AGCTAAGCCTTTTATATGGGAATCTGATTTACAAATACTAGTTATTTTGCCTACAGAATTTTCTTTAGCTGAATTTGTGTATAAATTTTTATCTTCAACATCCAAATTCAAATTAGAGTCAAATGATTGCCAAACTCTTATTTCCTGTTTCAGAGAAGAAACATTTTTTATTTTTGACATTGTTTCTTGTCCTAAATAACAACCTTTATTGAAATCTATAAGATCTTTCAACCCCAGCTCAAGAGGATTATTTTTTCCATTAATTTCCTTATCTAAGGAGGGTATAGCCTGATTAATCTTCCAAAGTGTTAAAGCATTAGAACTCAGCAAATTTAGTTTGTTTTTATATATTTCAAATTCTTTATCATTTTTCTTAAAGAAAATAGGTTTATAACTTCTCCATGAATTAAATTCATCAATTTCCTGAATTCTATTTATCGAGAAAGGTTTACTTATTTGTACATCATCCGCTGGGAAAATAATTTGATTAAAGTAATCAATTATTTCATTTTTTTCACCCGCTAAGATAATTACTTCTAAGTTTCTTTCTAAAAAAACAATTTCAATTAATGACCTTAAAACTCCATTTGGAGTTAGCCAACAAGTTTTAGTAACTTTATTCTCAGAATTTAGAATATTGCCAGTTGTAATTCCATTTACAAATTTTTTGGCATCTTTTCCAGAAACAGAAAAACAATCAAATTTTTCAAGCCAAAAAATTTTTTTATTATCTTGCATTTTAAAATAATTATAAAAAATCTTTTATTGTAAAAAGACTCTTTAATTTGACATTTTCATCATCAAGAGCTTCGTATCCTCCTTCTTTTCTATCCACAATAGACAAAACCTCCTCAATAACATAATTATTTTCACGTAACTTTTTTATGGCCTTTATTACTGAACCAGCAGTAGTAACTACATCTTCTAAAACAGTTACTAAAGTTCCTTTGTCTAAAGTAGGACCCTCTATTCCAGACCTAGTCCCATAATTTTTGATTTCTTTCCTAATTATTAAACCATTAAGATATAAGCCCTGTGAAGCTGCTGTGACTATTAATCCACTTACAAGAGGATCCGCACCTAATGTCATTCCTGCCACTGCTTTTGACCTTGAGTCCATTAACTCTAAAAATAAATCACTTATTAAGTTCAGACCTTCGCCATTTAAGGAGACCGGTTTACAGTTCAAGTAATGACTGCTTTTTTTTCCGGAAGCTAAAGTGAAGTTTCCTTTCTTATAAGATTTTTCAATTAACTGTTTTAACAATTTCGCTTTATTTAAATCATACTTTTCCGAAAAATTGACCATTAGTTAAAGTTAAATTTATATTTAAAGATTAGAAGAAAAAAAAGAAATCTCACAAAAACTTACTAATAAGGTATGTTTTGAAATATTATTTTTATATTGTATATTTAAATTCAATGTGATTAAACATTAAACAAACACCATGGGGGTGTAGCAATCTGGTGAATGCACCAAACTCATAATTTGGCTAAGGCGAGTTCGATCCTCGCCACCCCCATCAATAATTTGTTCTTGAATGAAAATAACTTTACTATTATTTCTTTTATTTTTCCCAGCCTTTTTTGCTGCGAGTGAACTTTCTTTCTTATTAATAAGACCCAGTAAAGTCTTAAGGCTTATAGAAGAAAAAAAGAAAGGAGCATCATCAATTTTAAAAATTCAGAAAAGATTCAGATCTTCCTTAATAGCTTCTCAATTTGGAGTAACAATATCACTTATAGCGATTGGTTGGGTATGTAATAGTATCGCCAATGATTATTGGAGCGAAAATATTTTGCCAAATAAATTTTATGATCTTCTATTCTTTTTATTTATAGTACTTATTGTGACTCTTGTTTCCGGACTAATTCCTAAGGCATTAGTAATTAATAATCCAGAATATTCTGCATTGAGGTTAACTACAATTTTCGATGCAGTACGAAGAGGAATGAAGCCAATCACAAAAATAATAGAATTTTTTGCAAGTGCTTGTTTAGGTTTTTTTAATCTAAACAACAAGTGGGATTCTTTAAATTCAGTTTTATCGGCAGGAGAATTAGAAACTCTAATAGAAACAGATAATGTTACCGGTTTAAAACCAGATGAAAAAAATATTCTTGAAGGAGTTTTTGCTTTAAAAGATACGCAGGTCAAAGAAGTAATGATACCTAGATCTGAGATGGTAACTTTGCCAAAAAATATTACCTTTTCGGAACTTATGAAACAAGTACACAAAACTCGACATGCGCGTTTCTTTGTAATTGGGGAGTCGCTTGATGATGTTTTGGGAGTCTTGGATTTACGGTATTTAGCTAAAGCTATATCTAACAGTGAAATGGCAGCTAATACATTATTAGCACCTTTCCTTTTGCCTGTTACTAAAGTAATAGAAACATGCTCCTTAGCAGAAATATTTCCAATAGTTAGGGACTACAACCCATTTTTACTAGTTGTGGATGAGCATGGAGGCACTGAGGGGCTTATAACTGCAGCTGATCTCAATGGAGAAATTGTTGGAGAAGAAATGCTAAATAGCAGAATTTGCTCAGATATGAAAATGCTAGATAATTTTTCTAAAAAATGGTCAATAGCAGGCAAATCTGAAATTCTAGAAATAAACAAAAAGTTAGGATGTTTAATTCCGGAAGGAGATGATTACCATACACTTGCAGGGTTCATGCTGGAAAAATTTCAAATGGTTCCTAAAATCGGAGATGTTTTAGATTTTAATAATATTAAATTTGAAATTATTTCTATGTCAGGTCCAAAAATTGATCGTGTAAAAATAATCCTTCCAAAAAACTAAATTGGGCATCTGATAGAGGATAATATCTTATTATGTATGGATTTTAAGATATGGAACCAACCTCATCCCCCGTAAAGGTTGGAGTCATAGGTATAGGCAATATGGGATGGCATCATGCCCGCGTACTTAGTTTACTTAAAGATGCAAATCTTATTGGAGTTGCCGATCCCAATAAAGACAGAGGTAAACTAGCTGTGGAACAATTTCAATGCGAATGGTTCCAGAATTATAATGACCTAATTCCAAAAGTTGATGCTATATGTATTGCAGTTCCTACCCTTCTTCATAAAAAGGTAGGTTTAGATTGCCTACAGGGAGGAATTAATGTTCTCATCGAAAAACCAATTGCAGCAAATGAGTTAGAAGCAAAATCTTTAATAGATGCAGCTAAAGAAAACAATTGTCTTTTACAAGTTGGTCATATTGAAAGATTTAATCCTGCTTTTAGAGAATTAAATAAAATAGTTAATAATGAAGAAATTGTTGTTTTAGAAGCAAGAAGGCATAGTCCTCATGCAGATAGAGCAAATGATGTATCAGTAGTAATGGATTTAATGATTCATGATATTGACCTTGTTTTAGAACTCGTCAACTCAAAAATACAAAAATTAGCAGCTGTTGGAGGTAGAAATAGTGAAGGATTAATAGACTATGTTAATGCTACTTTAGTTTTCAACAATAATGTTATTGCAAGCTTAACTGCAAGCAAAATGAGTCATAAAAAAATCAGAAATTTAAGTGCGCATTGCCAAAATGGATTAGTAGAGACTGACTTTTTAAATCACTCTTTGCAAATCCATCGAAAATCTCATGAATCCTATACCGCAGAGCATGGAGAATTAGTATATAGAAATGACGGATATGTTGAAGAAGTAAGTACAACCTCTATTGAACCTCTCTATGCAGAATTAGAGCATTTTCTAAAATGTGTTCAAGGCAAAGAAACTCCTGAGGTTGACGGGGTACAAGCCTCAAGGGCTTTAAAAATTGCTGATTTTATAGAGTATGCAGTAGATAAATCTGGTGATGCTATATCACTAGATAATCCTTTCTAATAATAAATATTTACTATAAAAATAGTTTTATTTAAATCCAACAGCAGCTTGCCAAACGAAGACTAATAAAAAGAAAAATATAGGTATTAATGGAAGAACATCAACAGTTGGAGCAAAAGCCTTATAAGCTTGAGGCAATTCAGCGAATGTATTTAATAGAATTAGCACCTTTTTAAAGAAATTAATTAATTATGTTAAGACGTTACCACGTATGGTGTGCAATGGAGGAAGTTTTCCAAGGAGCGAAATCAATTGTAAAACAATTATCTTTAATTGCAGAAGAAATAGCATTGGTAAATCGTATTAAATGAGAGATATTATGCAAGCTGATCAAGGTAAGTCCTAATATTTCATCATTTCTAATTAAATGATGCAAATATGCTCGAGAATAAGATTGGCAGGTTTCACATTTACAAGTTTTGTCTATTGGAGAGAAATCACTTTTAAAACGAGCATTTCGCATATTCAATCTTTCATCATTGAACAAAGCAGTGCCATGTCTTCCTAATCTTGTTGGTAAAACGCAATCAAACAGATCGAATCCTTTTGCTATAGCTAATCTAATCTCATTTAAAGAACCAATTCCCATTAAATATCTTGGCTTTCCTGTGGGCAAGAATTTTGGTACAAAATTAATTACATTATGGATTTGATCAACTGACTCTCCAACGCTAACACCTCCCACAGCAATTCCAGGCAAATCAAAAGAGCTAGTAAATTTAGCACTCATTTCTCTGAACTTTGGGTATTTACCACCTTGAACTATCCCAAATAATGCTTGATTTGATTTCTGATGAGTTTTAACGCATTTTTGCAACCATAAATGTGTACGTTGCAAAGAGTCTTCAATATCATTTTCATTTGCAGTGTGAGGCGGGCAGTGGTCAAACGCCATTGCAATATCTGAACCAAGATCCATTTGTATCTGCATTACTTTTTCAGGTGATAAAAAGACATGACTACCATCCCTAGGATTTTTAAATTCCACTCCTTCATTTGAAATGTTATTTAATTTAGCTAAGCTAAAAACTTGATATCCGCCTGAATCGGTAAGAATTGGCTTGTCCCAATTCATGAATTCATGTATTCCACCTGCCTCTTTAACGAGTTTCTCGCCAGGTTGAAGATGAAGATGGAATGTATTAGAAAGGATCATTTCTGATCCTGTTGAATTTAACTGTTGAGATGATAGACCTTTAACTGTTCCTAAAGTACCTACAGGCATAAACCTAGGAGTATTAACTCGACCATTAGGTGTGTGAAAAATACCTGTTCTTGCTTCTGTATTGCAGCAATTTGAGGTAACTTCAAATTCAAACACGAGAAATTATAAAATTTTTTGATTATTTTTTATTAATCTAACTTATTATTCAATAAATAAATCCATTTTGGTCCCATCAAACAACATTTAATTAGAAACCTTGCAGGAGCTTGGATTTTCTACACGAGCTTTCCAAAGATACCTTTCATTGCTCCCCGATTCAAGAATATTGCCCAATTTGCACCAATTATTGGATTCCTTATTGGACTAATACAAAGTTATATTTTTATTTTCTTAAGAACATATTCGTGGTCCATTTATGCTTCTGTCCTGATTTGTTTAGCTTCTGGATATGTAATTACTGGAGGTCTACATCTAGATGGATTAATGGATACTTTTGATGGTATTTTTGCTGGCGAGAAGAAACGCTTAAAAGCTATGAAAGATAGTAAAGTTGGTTCTTTTGGTGTTCAATCTATAGTTTTCATAACCTTAATTCAAATAGCTTGTCTTTTAAAAATTCAAAACCAAATAATTTTTGTTTTACCAATATGCTTGTTTTGGGGAAGATTTTCCAATTTATTTCTTATAGATCAATTTAATTATATTAGTTACAAGCAAAAATCTATAAGTCACAAAAAGTCTTGGAATGGCTTTAACAAAGAATCTTTGATCTCTATAATTTTTCTTATAATTTTCAGCACATATCAATCGATTTCATTAAACTTAGATCAAAAATTAATTAAAAATGTATTTCTTCTTTTAATCGGTTTTTTTATAAGTTATAAGATTCCAAATATTCTAGGTAAGAAGATTGGAGGTTTCAATGGAGATGCCTGCGGAGCAAGTGTGGTTATTGTTGAGACAGCTATGTTATTCATTCACGCAACTCTGCTATAGGAAGTTCTAAGTAAAAAATATTTTTCTTTTTAAGAGAGTTTATTTCATCAAAATCATCATTTGAACTGCCATTTAATAATTTTAAGTCTCCACCAATTTGTCTTGCTAATTTCCTAGCTAAAAAAAGTCCAACACCTGTACCCTCCTTTTTCTTAGAAGCTGCTCCTCTAAAACCTTTCTCGAAAATTTTATCTTTATCATATTTCGTTATTTTATTACCGTCATCAAAAACAAACAGACCCTTATTCGTAAAAGCAACCCCAATCTCAGCATCTCTTTTTGCATATTTAAATGCATTTTCTAATACATTTGCTAGGATTTCAGCAATCACAGCATATTTTGATTCAATTGCTTTTAATGTCCAAGCTGGCCAAAAAGAAGGCTGTGTCCAAGTTCTTTTCTCTAACTTTGCGTTAGCTTTACCTCTTTCTAATATTGGTAGTAATAAATTCTGAACAGTAATTATTTTTTCATTATCCAAATTAGGAGGTAGTAACAGCCTCTCTTCTCCCATATCTAAAGGTAGTTTGACAGGTACGTTTAATTTTTCAAAAGAGTCAACATATTGGTTAATTTGATTTTGTTCTACCATCATACTTTTAACAATTTCTATAGAGTCATTATCCGATCCAAGTCTTTTTATTAATAATTTGGCATAAGTTCTAATGGCAGCCAATGGATTTTTCAATTGATGAATTACAATACTTACCTGATTTTTTAAGTAATTTATTTCTTCATTACTAGTTTGACGTTCCATTTCAATAGAAACGCATTTAGCTAAAGAAATAGAGAGTGCTTTTAACCTGGAATCAAGATTTACGGGCCAATTACCGTCTTTGAAATTAGTTTCTACTCTAAGAACACCAAGTAAAATGTCGTTCTCTTGTAGGGGGTACCATCTCCTAGTCGGTTCTGAAACCTTTAGTTTAGGATCATCATCTATAGATATTAAAAGCCTATCAACTTGAGGCCACTGGCCAATAATTTCAAAAGTAGCTTTAGTTCCATGCTTAGCAGTAGCAAGATATATAACTAAATGAGTCACTCCCATAGAGCAACCGAAACTCTCTAATTGTTTTAAAATTAGATCTTCAAATTTCTGGGAAATTTTCATAGTAAATTAATTTCTGAATAATTTTTTGAGAAAAATTAAAAAAACTTGTAAAATCTGAAAAAAGTATTAAGATAATTAAAGAGGTCCAAGTCTGACCGACATAAAATATGAACAATTGATCATATTTTATGCTACATGAGAGGTTGATGGGTCCTCTGTGTAATTTGAAGTGAATTCTAAATCACAGATATTAGATTAGTAAAAATAAACTAAGACTAATCTCATTTATAATTTCAGGAGTGCCAATCAATGTCAAAGAAAAGAAAGCGGATCAGCAGAAGAAGGCTTGCCGGTCAAAGAGTTATGGCTCATGTACCTATTTATCATATCGAAACTGGCAATCATAAGCCAGTAACAGCTGCACGAAGATTTATAGCTGAGAATGCATTATCTGCACCTTCAGTTTTCAATGTTAGAAGGAATGAACATACAACTGATAGATTCTTTTGGGGAGAAAAAGGTTTATTTAGTGCTCAATATGCAGAAGAAAATCATTTCTTGTTCCCCTCACTAAAAGTTGTAGTTGAAGGAATTGGAGAAGAGAAAATTTTTGAAGGTTTAGAACTATCTGCAGATGATTGGGAAGAGATTGAAGAATATGAATATGCTTTTGTTTAAAAAATATCTTTAATTTTTGAATTAATAATATCAATTAAATTTAAATCTATCTGATGATAGCCATCAAATTCTATTAATTCACAAAAGTTAGAAGATTTACTATTAACTTTTTCATATATAGATCTTGAAGCTTCAATTGGAACTATGTCATCCATCAAGCCATGGCTGATTATCATTGGTGGGCAATTTTCATCTGGACGCCAGTTTGGATGAGGATATCCACTACAGCAGACGATTAATCCCAAATCTAATTTACAACCTGTCCCAATTGCCATTGCTGCGCCCTGAGAAAAACCTAATAAAATTGTTTTTTTGAGAGGGATTTGATTAATATCAAATTTTTTTATTGATAGTAATAGTCTATTAACTTCTTCCTCCGCTCCGTTCCAATCATGCGGGTATAAACCATACCACTGTCTTCCAGCACCACTAGGATGTAATCTTGGTGCTCTTAAAGCAATAACCTCAAAATCAATTTTTGAATTTTCTTTAATCTCCCTTCCAAGAGGTATAAGATCATCCGCATCAGCTCCCCAACCATGAATCAAAATTATTCTATGCGTTGCCGTTTGAGAGGTAATCGAAACAAATTCATGATTGACATCGTATTTCATGTTTATATTCTTAAGTAATCAAGTTTTTCTCCAATGTCACCATTAGCTTTAGTAAGTGTTTCTGATAAAACAAATATCATTTCCTTTTGTAAAGAGTTAGTTGAGAAATTTAATTATAAAATTCTATCAAGTGGCGGAACTGCAAAATACCTATCAGATGCAAACATTCCTGTTATAAAAGTATCAGAATTTACAAACTCTCCAGAAATTCTGGAAGGAAGAGTAAAAACTCTACATCCAAAAATTCACGGGGGTATTTTAGCGAAAAGGTCAGATGAAAAACATCAAAAAGATGTAGACATGAACAAACTTGAACTGATTGATTTAGTCGTAGTTAATTTATATCCATTTAAGAAAAAAACTGAAGCAAAATGTTCCTGGGACGAAGCAATTGAAAATATTGATATAGGTGGTCCATCTATGATTAGGTCTGCAGCTAAGAATCATAAAGATGTTTTTGTTTTAGTAGATCCAATTCAATATCAAGATTTTCTTGAAAAAAATAAACAAGGAACGTTAAATGTAGAATATAAAGCGAAATTAGCTTTTGAGGCGTTTCAACATACTGCTGACTACGATACTGCAATAACTAATTGGATAAGTAAGGAAAAAGATTTACGGCCCTCAAAGCATATTGAATCTTATCCACTAATAAAGACCTTAAGATATGGAGAGAATCCACATCAAAAGGCCTTTTGGTATGGATTCAGTGAAATCGGTTGGAATTCAGCTGAACAATTACAGGGCAAAGAGTTAAGTTATAACAACTTATTAGATCTTGAGTCCGCACTTTTAACCGTTTTGGAATTTGGCTATGAACAAAAAGACGATTTTAACAAGAATTCCTATGCATCTGTAATTTTAAAACACAATAATCCTTGTGGAGGCTCTATCAGCAACTCTGCATCAAATGCATTCAAAAATGCTTTGAAATGTGACTCAGTTAGTGCTTTTGGCGGTATTGTTGCTTTTAATTCAAATGTAGACAAAGAAACAGCCTTGAACCTTACAAATATTTTCTTAGAGTGTGTTGTAGCTCCCTCTTTCGATAAAGAAGCATTAGAAATCTTAAAAGTCAAAAAGAATTTAAGAGTTTTGAAATTATCTAAAAATATGCTAGTCCAGAAGAACCAAACTTCATCTAAATCAATAATGGGAGGATTATTAATTCAAGATAGTGATGATAATAAAGATAGTAAAGAGAACTGGACTTCAGTTACCAAAAACAATCCAACTGATGAGCAAGCTTTAGATTTAGATTTTGCATGGAAAATTTGTAAACATGTCAAATCAAATGCCATTGTAATTGCAAAAGATCGAAAAACTATTGGAATTGGAGCTGGGCAAATGAATAGAGTAGGAGCTGCGCAAATTGCATTGAATTCAGCTAAAGAAGAATGTTCTGGAGCTGTGTTAGCTAGCGATGGATTTTTTCCATTTTCAGATACAGTAGAAATTGCAAATGAGTATGGTATCAGTTCAATTATTCAGCCAGGAGGTAGTTTAAGAGACGAAGAAAGTATTAATATGTGTAATGAAAAAGGAATATCTATGATATTCACCCAAAAAAGGCATTTTCTACATTAAATCAGTTTGATTTTGGATAATAAGTTATTTTGTTAGTTTTTCTAAACAAGGCAAGTTTCCCAGGACCTGCACATAAGAAATAAAGAGAAATAGCTGCATATATAAACGACAACTCGAAGGCATAATTATGACCTTCAACAACTGCAAGTGGGAAACCTTCTAATCCTGTATCTAATAGGTGAAAATAAACAGCAAATGTCATGGTTGATAAAAGTCCCAAGGAGGATAGTCTTGGTAAAATTCCCAGAGCCAATCCTAATGGGCAAACTAATTGAGTTATGGCTGCGCCAAAAGTCCAGGCAACGGGATCACCTGGCAAAAAGGGGAAATACTTACCAACCACAAATTCTGCAAAACCCTGAGGATCCTCAAGTTTTTCTAAGCCATGATGAATCATTAAAACACAAAATCCAATTCGTAAAATAAAAATTGCTAATTCCCCTAGAATATTGACCTCAGATCCTGAAGTTGAATTGGCTACAACTACCTCTACTTTTTGGGGTGCTTTAGATCTATTCATTTTTGTTGTCAGATTTTGATTAGATTGAGATGTGTCTTCCATACTTCATTTTTTTATTTCATTCTAAATAATAATGTATATTTTTAGTAAAAATGTACGGAAAAAATTAAAAAACTAAGCAATATTAATAATTATCTATCTTTTGAAGATATTGCTATTAATTTCTCAATAACATCAGCCACAACTTTATCTGGAGTAGAAGCTCCTGAGGTAATTCCAACAGTAATATTTCCAGTGGGTAAAAAGTTATTATTTAAAACCAACTCCGAGCCAAGGGGTTTATGTAATATTGAATTATTTTCAACTGAAATCCTCTCCGGTGCATCAATATGAAAAGAAGTAATATTTTTAGTGATTGCAATTTCTTGCAAGTGGGTAGTATTTGAAGAATTGAAACCTCCAATAACAACAAGAATATCCAGTTCTTCATCAACTAAAGAAAACATTGCATCTTGCCTTTCTTCTGTTGCATCACAAATAGTATTGAAAGCCAAAAAGTGGCTATTTAAGTTTTCCGGTCCAAATTTTTTTAACATTGTTCTTTCGAACAATTTACCTATTTCTTCTGTCTCGCTTTTTAACATAGTTGTCTGGTTAGCTACTCCGACCCTATCTAAATCTTTATCAGGATCAAATCCATTTGAAAATGCTTTAGCAAATTTGTTAAGGAACTCATTTCTATTACCTTTTCCAAGAATATAGTCAGAAACATAATTTGCTTCTTCAAGATCAAGTACAACTAGATACTTTCCAGCAAATGAGCTAGTTGCAAGAGTCTCTTCATGCTTAAATTTGCCATGAATTATTGATGTGAATATATGTTTTTTATGCTTTTCAACCGTGTGCCATACCTTAGAAACCCAAGGACATGTTGTATCTATGATATGACATCCTTTCTCATGAAGCAGTTTCATTTCTTGAACAGTCGCACCGAAAGCAGGCAAAATAACTACATCGCCATTTGAAACCAAGGAAAAATCTTTAATACCATTTTTTGTTGAAATGAATTTCACATTCATTTTTCTTAAATGATCATTAACTGAAGGGTTATGAATTATTTCGTTTGTTATCCAAATATTCTCATTAGGATAATGCCTTCTAGTCTCATAAGCCATTGCTACAGCTCTTTCAACTCCCCAACAAAAACCAAAAGCTTGAGCTAATTTTATATTTAATCTACCTTTGTTGTAAGCGAAACCATTATCTCTAATTGAACTTATCAAATCACTTTGGTAAGCTTCTTCTAATGCCTGAGCTCTTTTCGTAGGAGAATCAAAACCCCTTCGGTTATATCTATCCGAATGATGAAGTGATCGTCTAAAAGCTTGAGTATCCATTTTCTGATATTACAACATTTTGAATAATTTTTAGTAAAAAAAAAGAAACCTGACATAAGTCAGGTTTCTTAAATTTATTTAAATTTTGTTTATTTAACAGAAGCAAAGTCTGGATATGCCTCCATTCCATGCTCTCCTATGTCTAGACCTTGAATCTCCTCTGATTCAGATACCCGGATACCACCGAATAACCCTCCAATAACAGACCAAGCAATCCAACAAGTAACAATTGCCCAAATAGCATAAGCACCTGCTCCAACAGCTTGTATACCAAGCTGACTAAAGCCACCACCATTAAATAGACCTAGCCCATCTCCTGTACCTTGAATATCAAAGCCCCAAAGACCAATAACAAGAGTACCCCATACACCGCAAACACCGTGAACAGAGAATGCACCAACAGGATCATCTATTTCAGCTGCATCTAAAGCTGAAACAGAAAACACTACAATGATTCCACCAACTAGACCTGCAAGCCAAGAGCCAGTCATAGTCAAGTTAGCGCAACCCGCAGTAATACTTACAAGACCAGCTAGTATACCATTAATGATCATTGTAAGATCTGGTTTACCTGAGGTTAATGTTGAAACAACTGTTGCACCAATTGCTCCACCTGCTGCAGCTAAAGTTGTTGTTACAGCAACATAAGGAACCCATTGATCCATTGCAAGCTGTGAACCCGGGTTAAATCCATACCAACCAATCCATAAAACTAATGCACCCAAAGTTGCAATAGCCATGTTATGGCCTGGCATGGCTTGAGGTTTACCATCAGCAGAGTATTTACCAATTCTTGGTCCTAATAACATTGCACCAACCAAACCTGCCCAAGCCCCAACCGAATGAACAATCGATGAACCAGCAAAGTCGATAAATCCTAATTGATTTAACCAGCCAGCTCCATCATCATTAGTATTCCATTGCCAGCTTCCAGAGATTGGATAAATAATTGCGGTTAACACAAGTGCGAAAACAACAAATTCACCAAATTTGACTCTTTCAGCTACTAGCCCAGAAACAATAGTTGCTGCTGTACCTGCAAAAGCAGATTGAAATAAGAAATCAACTGTAGGAACAAGTTTCTCACCTGTGACCATCTCAGGGGTAACAGTTGGATCGAAAAATATACCATTAAAGTATAACCATCCTGTAGCAACAGGATTACCATACATAATTGAAAACCCAACGAACCAATATGCAGTTACAGCAAGTGCAAAAACAAAAAGGTTTTTGGCAAGAATATTTACAGCATTTTTAGATCTACACATACCAGCTTCAACCATAGCGAAACCAGCATTCATGAAGATAACTAAAATTGTTGCGATTAGAAGCCATAAGTTATTGGCTAAAAATGCCGCATTTAGAGCAGGAAGTTCAGTCGCATGAGCAGCAAAATTAAAAACTCCTAATCCCAAAAATGCTAAAGGAACAGTTGCGAGCCACAACATAGCGCGGTTAGAACTGAATCCTCGAATACTCCTCAAAAGGAGCATAGGTCCGTTAACAAGACTTGCATCTTGAAGTTTGGACCTAGGGCGCCTTTTAGGCGTTTGCAAAGCAGTGGTCATAAAAAAAAATTAGATCCGCAGAAAAACAGGTTTACTGTTTTCTTTCATTTATAATTTTGCTCAAAAACGTAACAGTGTCTAGTATTCATTGATACTGTTTTTACAGTTGCATCCTTAAAGATATTTTTTAACTTTAAATTTTTTTTTA
>Ga0208749_1000253_pt1 | contig 13544 bp, 7 predicted proteins | sample Knorr_S15_td_DCM_FD_185601 | JGI IMG/M metagenome (GOLD analysis project Ga0208749, IMG submission 185601) | Marine microbial communities from Southern Atlantic Ocean transect - Knorr_S15_td_DCM_ad_63m_LV_B (SPAdes) (version 2) | ecosystem: Environmental > Aquatic > Marine > Oceanic | place... | reverse complement strand
ACAACTCTAAGATACTTGTTAGTGTCAGTGGAGATCAGTTAGTCTATAGAGTAGCTATTGTTGATAGAGATGCTGCTCAAGTTGAATACTCACAACCACCTCTAGTAGAGGTTGTTGATGCTGGTGCTACATCACAAGCTGTTGTTGTACCTGTTCTAGTAAGGAATGCTGTTACAACATATACACCACAGAATGTTAAGTCATTCTACTCTCAATTTGGATCTGGTAATTCAAATACATTTACAGCAGACATCGAAGTTAATAAAGAGAAGTATTCTGAGATTGTTTCTGTAACTGACTTTACCTTCAGTGGAGGTAAGGGTAGGAAGTATATTGAGTGTACAGGATTTGGTGGAGATGCTACCACATTTGTGATACATGGAGATTTAGTTCAATTTACAGATGATTCTGGAAATCTTGTAAGAGGTATTGTACAACAGTCTACTAAACCTGCTGGTGTATACAAATCAAGAATTTACTTAGATAGATCATTACCTAATGATGTTACTAATGCAAGTGTTGTTAGAGTAAGACCTTCTATTGAGAACTTCAATCAAGGAACTCTTCTTTATAAGACTGGTTCTAATCAAATAAGTTCTATTGTTGCTACTTCTGATGATTCTAAGATTACATATTATCTAAGAAGAGACTTTATATCTACTGGTTCTGGCGGTGCTGGTTCTATTACTTTTGCTGCTCAACTACCATTTGGAACTCAAAGATTTGTATCATTTAGTGAAAGTAACTTCTTACTCACAATACTTGATCCAGGAGATGCTCCCGATGTTGTTGCTGGTGATATAATTTATATTACTTCAGATCAAGTTGAGATAAAGGCATCTACTGATGCTGCTAGTGGTTTAACCTCTGGTAGTGTTAAGTTGAATCTACCTGCTTCTTACTTTGGATCTGCATCATATACAACATATCCAACACTTAAACTAACTGCTACTTTAGAAGTTACTAAGGCAAAACCAAGACTTAAGACAGCAAACTTAAACAAGAGAATTATTGTTGAGTCTGCTGGTGATAAAGTTGTACCTTTCAGAGGTAGAGATTATGATACAGAATCTTTAGATGTATTCAGTTATGCTGATGCATTTAATTTGAGATATGTTTATGAAGGTTCTGCATCTACACCTCCTGTAGTTGATAAGGCAGGTAACCTAGTTACTGGTACTGATGTTACTAATAGGTTTACATTTGACGATGGTCAAAGAGACACAATATATGATATCTCTAGACTTGTTATTAAACCAGGTTTTGAAGCACCAACAGGTCAGTTAGTAGTTGCTTTCGATTACTTCGATCATACTACTGGTGATTTCATCACTGTTGATTCATACTTACATGAAGCAGGTGTTGGTCCAGATGAGATTCCATCATTCAACTCACCTGTACTTGGTAAGATATCACTTAAAGATGTTTTAGACTTTAGACCTAAAGTTGATAACGATGCTATTATTGGTGGATTCCAGAATACATCATTACTATCTTCACCTAATAGCAGATCATTCACTGGAACTGGTGGTATTGTTTCTAGTACTCCTGCTCCTGATTCAAATCTTGAATATACATTCTCATTCACACAGACACAATACCTTGATAGGATTGATGGATTATTCTTGAATAAGAAAGGTCAATTCATTGTTAAGCAAGGTAATTCATCACTTAACCCATCTAAACCTGATGTTATTAGTGATGCTATTGCATTGTATTATATGTACATCCCTGCGTTCACACAAACAGGTAAGGATGTAAGGATTACTCCAGTAGACAACCGTCGTTACACAATGCGTGACATTGGTAAGTTGGAGAAACGTATTGAGCGACTAGAATATTACACTACGTTAAGTATCCTAGAGCAACAAGCTCTTAATATGCAGATTACAGATGCCTCTGGTGTCAATCGCTTTAAGAGTGGTTTCATTGTGGACAATTTTGAGACTCATAGGATTGGATCTCTTAAATCAATCGACTATAAGTGTTCTATTGATACACAACAGTCTGTATTACGTCCTCAAGCAAAAGAAGATTCTATCAACTTAGTTGAAGTTAATAACAGAGATGATCAAAGATCAGTTTCTGGTTATCAGAAGACTGGTGATGTAGTTACTCTTCCATATACAGAATTGGAACTATTAGGAAATAACTTTGCTACTAAGACAGTTAATCCTAACCCATTTGTTGTTCTTCAATATGTTGGTGATTCATTTATTGGACCTAATGTAGATTCTTGGTATGACAATAGTGTAGAACCTTTAGTAACAGATAACAATACTAATCTATACTCTATATTCCTTGCTAAGGAAAACTTAAAGGAAGCATTCTCAAGTCTTTACAACTCATATAAGGTTAATTGGTTAGGTGCTAATCAAGCATTCTATAATATTGGATCATTTGCAGAAGTTAACTCTAATATTGCAGATTCTAATGTTGCTACTGCTGCTGTAGGAACATCTTCTAATATTAGTCCACAAAATAATGAAGTTGGTAAGGGACTAGTAACTAAGGGTGTAGGATCTAACGTTGTTGTTACATCACTATCATACTTTGCTAGAAGTATTCCAGTTAAGTTTAAAATTAATAGATTAAAACCAAATACTAAGGTCTATGTCTTTATGGAAGGCAGAGATATTGCTAGATGGGTAAATCCCGACCTTAAGTATACTGGTATTGCTGCTAACTCACTCTCAGCATTTAATGGTTCTATTACTACAGATAATAATGGTAATGCTAGTGGTATTATCCTTGTTCCTGCTGGTGTTCCACCTAGAGAAAATGCTGTATGGTCAGGAAGTGTTGATACTGTATCATATGATACAGATGCTGATGAACTAAGGTTCAGCACAGGTGTTAAGACAATTAGATTTACATCCAGTTCAACTGATGCTGATACAAAGGATGTAGAAACATTTGCTGAAGTTAAGTTCTATGCTACAGGTATAGTTCCAGAGAATCCTTCTTCAATTGTATCTACAAGACCTGCATTCTTTAAAGCGAATGAAGGTACACAGATTGTAGATAGTAATACTGAGAACCCAGTAAGACCTAACCCATTTGCTCAGACATTTAAAGTTGATGGATTTGAAGGTGGTGCATTTGTAACAAGTCTAGATCTATTCTTTAATAAGAAGAGTGATAATATTCCATTGAGAGTCTATCTAACTGATGTTGTTAGTGGAAAACCAGGTAAGAATATTATTCCTGGTACTCAGAAAGTATTGACACCAGAGACATTCTTAAAAGTAGTCTCAAGTGATACACTTACGATTACTAAAGGTGAGAGTATAACTGGATCTAAGTCCAATGCCTCTGGTCCTATCAGTAAAGTTATTGATAAGAATAATATTGAGATAGTTGCTAGTACAACAGGTAAGTTTACATTAACAAATGACCAAGTATATACAATTGTATTAGACAACAACAACGGTAAGAGTTTTGTTCAGGATGAATTATTAACTGTTACATCTATTACACAAGCTAATAATGCTAACAATACACAATTCACACTCACTATTGCTAAGGACTCTGGTCGTGTAACTGGTTTGAAAGTTGCTAATACAGGTAGTGGTTATGAATCTGCAATTATTACAATAGAAAGTCCTCAACTTCCTGGTGGTGGTAATGCTACTGCTACAGTTAGAGTTTCACAAGGTCTTGTATATGATGCAGAGATATCTCTTCCTGGATCAGGATATACAGAACCACCATCTATTGTTCTTAGAGGAACAGGATCTGGTAATGCTGGTGCTGTAATAGAATCTGAAATTACTATTGATACTCCAGCAGTAAGAATGGGTATTGCTATTGATATTGATGGAGAGACACAATCAATCACTCCTACTAAGTTCAACTTTGATTTCCCTGTATATCTTGAGAATGATACTGAGTATGCTCTTGCTATAGAGACAGATTCAATTGATTATGAGATGTGGGCATCTACATTAGGTGGAGTTGAAATTGCTACTAGTCAAATTGTTACAACTCAACCTGCTTTAGGATCTCTTTTCAAGTCTCAAAATATAAACTCTTGGACAGAGGATCTATTTGAAGATATTAAGTTTGTCTTGAATCGTGCAGAGTTTGATATTAGTAGAACTGCAAGTCTTATATTATCCAATGACGATCTAGGTTACGAACCATTAGATCATCATCCTGTTGAAACTAATGCAGAAGCAAATACTACTGCTACATCAACACTATTCAAGAATAACAATTATGTTGTTAAGATTAACCATAGAGACAATGGTTTTGATCTTAATAAGTCATGGGTTTACTTTAAGAATGCAGATGATGTTGGTGGAGTAACTGCCTCATCATTAAACAGTAATCTTTATAAGGTTTCTAATACTGGTGTTGACTATTATAATATTACTGGATCTACTAGGGCATCTGGTAATTCCTTTGGTGGTGGTACAAGTGTACTAGCAACATACAATAGAAAGTTTGAAAAAGTATATGCTTCTATATCCAATCTAACCTTCAGTCAGACTAAGATTGATAGTTTTGTTAAGACTACAAACGTTTCACCAATAGATGATAATGTTGGAACCTTTACATCATACTCACAAACTGATTATGAAAAGACCTTCTTAAATGAAGACTTCTATTTTATCAATCAAAAGATTGTTGCTTCTAAGATTAATGAAACTGCTAATGGTATTGACAATTCATTACTATACAAATTAGATTTATCATCTACTGTGTCTCATTTGAGTCCAGTTGTTGATCTTGCTAGGGCATCTGTTAAAACTATTAGTAACCGTGTTGAATCTGCTTCTGGTTCAGAAGATCGTTATGGTAGAAGGAATCAAGTTGTAACCTTCTTACCTGTATATTCATTCACTGCATCTGGTCTTCAAGGTGCTGAAGTAATTAATACTAATCAAACTCTTGTTGGTGTTACTTCTAAAGCAGAAGGTACTATCGTTAAGGTTGATGGAAGTACAGTTTATGTAAAAGTAACTACAGTTAATACTTTTGTTGCTAATGAAACAGTAACATTTAGTGGTCAATCATTTACTGGTGCTATTACTGTTGGAACTGCTGGTCTTGTTAAATTTGCATTTGATATTCCAAATACTACAACACCACCAACATATGTGACTGCAAGAAACCCATCAGTTGTTGCTCAGACATATGACAATAAGATATCTGGTAGGATAATATTGTGGAATACTAAGGCTGGTGAATTAACTACTATTAATGATAAGCAACCAATTAATAATGATTATAATGGAAGACTTATTGATAGTAGTAGTTTTGATAGAAATGCTAGTGTAGATGATCAATTATCTGATATCTTCAGGGTTGGTGATCTTCTCTCATATCCAAATCAACCAGTTGATGAGGCAAGTTTCATTGAAATTGCAACTGTATCATATTCAGATGGTGTTGATTTTATTTCTGAGACACAATCCAAGAATAGTTCTGGAATTGCTAAGTATGTAACTAAAGAAATTTCTATTGAGAATCCTGCTACATCTATTGATGTAAAACTTACTGCTAATGTTACTGATACTAAGAATCTTCAGATTCTTTATAAGATTAAGAAGTCCTCTTCACAAGAGAACTTTGAAGATATTGAATGGATATATTTCAATGAATCAGGTGAACCTGATGTAGATACTATTGCTTCTTCTGAAAATGCTATTAGTGGTATTACAGAGAAACAGTCTTCATATCAGGAACTATCTTACAGCATAGAGAATCTACCAGAATTCTCATCTTATGCAGTTAAGATTGTTATGAAGTCTAATAATCCTGCATTTGTTCCTAAGATTCAGGATATGAGGGCAGTGGCATCATACTAATGAACAACCTGAAGGTTAAAGACCAAGACCATTTATATCGTGATGTAAATACAGGTGCGATAATAAATACCGATAGGTCTTCATTTGCCAAATATAAAGCATCCAGAAACAAGCAACGGAGTATGGAGTATGAATTAGATTATGTTAAAAGTGAACTTAGTGAACTTAAGACCCTACTAAAACAATTGATAGAAAGTAATGGCACAAGTCGTAGTAAATAAGTCAGATACCTTCGAGGTACAAAGGCAAAAGATTAATGAGATAGGTTTAGACCTTCATACTTTTAGTGGTAATCAGATTAATCTGAATGCGACTTATATTACGCTGACTGATTTGAATGTCACAGTCAATTCTGCTGGTGGTGCAGGTAATTTAACATACGATAACACTACTGGTGCGATAGTATATACACCACCAGATTTAAGTAATTTTATCACCTCAATCGGTGATGCTATTCAGGATGCAGACTTCACTAGTGCTGGTCTGATGGTAACAGATGGTGCTGGTAATTATAGTGTAGTAACAGATAACTCTGCGACTTGGGTTACTTTACAAGGTTTACAGGTAACTAATAATACTCCTAGTGCTGGTGGTGCAAGTTTAAGTTATAATAACACTACTGGTGTATTTGGATATACACCACAGGATGTAAGTGATTTCATAGCATTAACAGATATATCTGTTACTCAAAATGTTGTTGGTACAGCAGCTCTTTCATATAATGATGCTACAGGTGTACTAACATATACTCCACCAGATTTATCAGGTTATTTAACTGGACTACCATCTCACTCTCATTCTTTAATTAGTTTAAGTGATACAAGTCTTATTGGTGCTGATGCTCCATTAGACGGAGAAGTATTAACTTATGATGCAAGCAATACTGTGTGGAAAGCAGTTGCACCTGGTGGTAATATACCAGACCTTCAGGATGTTTGTGATGAAGATTCAGTAACTACCACAGATATAACAGCAGGTAATTTAATAGTTTCTGATGCTGGACAGTTCTCAATCGGAACATCACAATATGCAACACTTGGATATAATGCTGCTGGTTCAAAAGTTATATACAACGGAAATAATAGTGACTTAGATATAGTTGCAGATCAACTTGATTATTATTCTGGTGCAACTCTAAAAGCTACTCTTAGTACCACTGGATTAAATGTTGCTGGATCTGTTACTGGTACTAGTTTTGTCAAGACAGGTGGAACAGCAACCGAATTCTTAAAAGCAGATGGTACTGTTGATACTAGTACATATCTAACTGGAATAGACATTGAGGATATTAGCAATGTTAATATCACTGCTATACAGACTAATCAAATTTTAAAATGGGATGGTACAGAGTGGGTTAATGCTCTTGACAGTGGTGGAGCTGGTGGTGGTATTGCACTAGGAGACCTTACTGTAGGTACTGAAGGTTCACCTAGTGGTAATGGTGGATTATCATATAATAATTTAACTGGTCAGTTTACATTTACTCCAGCAGCAGATAATACTATTGCATTTAACCATGCTAATGCAACTACATCTCAAATAATCTATACAAATAATGGTGCTGGTACTCCATACACATTAAATCTTATAGCTGGTACTGGAATCACCTTTGGACAAGGTGGCGGTACTGGAGCACTTACCATTACTGGTACTAGTGGAATTGCATTAACAGATCTTTCTATAGGTACTGAAGGATCTGCTTCTGGCGATGGAGCAATTGCTTACAACAATACTACAGGTGAATTTTCATACACTCCACCAGATTTAAGTGGTTATCTAACTGGATATACCGAAACAGATACACTTGATGATGTATGTGGAAGAGGCACTTCTACAGATAAAAATATTACCCTAACTGGAACTTCTAGTTTCCCTGGTAGGTTTGATGTACAGAATAATGGAAACTATGCTATTAGTTTAAATGCTACTGCTGGTGTTGGAATCAATACTGCTGATGGTGTTGGACTTAATATTGCTAATCTTGCCACTAACGTATGGAGAGCATCTATTGATGGATCCACTGGTGATATAACATCTGCTGGAGATATAACTGGTGATGCAATCATCAAGTCAGGTGGAACATCATCTCAATTCTTAAAAGCAGATGGTTCTGTTGACAGTAGTACATATCTAACTTCAGTAAGTCTTGCTAGTTCAAATATTAGTGATCTTGCTGATGTTAATGCTGGATCCCCTTCAGACGGACATGTACTGAAATGGGATAATGGTACATCTAAATGGATCTCTGCTCCTGATGGTGGTGGTAGTGGTTCTACTAATAGTGCTGATATGCAGCATGATATGTGGGTTCTAACCACAAAACCAGATAATGACACTACTATGTCATATTCTGGTGCTGTTATTGGTGATGGTTCTAGTCGTAATGGTGATCTTGGTAGACCTTCTACTACATTCTATAATAAGAATGGCACAGGAATGTCAGAATCAAATGGTGTATTTACATTCCCTTCTGATGGACAGTGGGAAGTTAATGCTAGTGTTATTGTAGCTCAAAGAGATAATACTGGCGGTGGTGTAATGTCCACAGTCGCTATGCAGCATTCAGAGAATCAGGGAGCCAGTTGGACAACTGTGGTGGAAAGGGTAGATGAGACTATTACTAACCAATCTGCTAGTTGGAGAGATTGGAATTTATCCTTTATCTTTAATGTTGATAATTATGCAGATGAGAGAGTTAGGTTTATAGTAACTTCTAACTCTGTAACAACATTAGATGATAACAATGGAGGAAATAGATACAGTCAATTTTTCTTTAAGAAATTAGATACTGGTAGTATTGCTTTATCAGATCTTTCTGTAACCACTAACGCAGCAGGTACAGCAGCATTATCATATAATACTGGTACTGGTGTATTCTCATATACTCCACCAGATCTTTCTGCTGTAAGTACAGACCTAACAGCATTCTCTGTTGGTGCTAACGCTAGTGCTTCAGGTGGTGGTGGACTTGCATACAACAATACAAGTGGTGCATTCACATACACTCCTCCAGATCTCAGTAGTTACATAACTGGTCTTTCTGTAAATGAACTTTCTGATGTAACTATTTCTAGTCCTCAAAATGGACATGTATTAAAATACAACGGTACATCTTGGGAAAATGGTCCTGATGAAACTGGTAGTGGTAATGCTGATAACATAGCAGAAAACAATACCAAAGTAGAGACAATTGATACTGGTGGTGGTACAGGAAAAATTACTTTTGATATAGAAGGTACAGAAGCAGTTCAGATTGATGCAAATCGTCAAATATTAATTGCTGGTACTCAGTCTGGAAACAATGTAGCAAAAATCTTTAATGATACTGATGGTGCTGGAACTGGTGTACTTGGAATCTATGCTTCATCAAATAATGCTAACCCAAGAGATGTAAGAATCTATAGTGGTGGTGGTACAGCGAACGAAATATTCCGTGCAGGTAAATCAGGTCAACTTGGTGTTGCTGGTGATGTAGGATCTTCTGGTCAGGTACTAACCAGTGGTGGTCCTAATGCTGCTGCTACATGGGAGAATCAGGTTACTCCTGGTATACAATTAACTGCTTTATCTGTCACTCAAAATTCAGCAGGAACCGCAGGACTGTCTTATAACAATGTTTCTGGTGTATTCACATATACTCCTCCTAACGTTAGTTCTTTCATATCATTAGGAAGTCTATCAGTAGGATCACCTCAGACTGCATCTGGTGATGGTGCTATTTCTTATAACAGCACTAACGGTGTATTCTCATATACTCCACCAGATCTAAGTGCTCACTTAACTACATCATCTGTTATTGCAAACTTACAGGACGTTGTTATATCTGGATCACCTCAATCTGGTCAAGTACTTAAGTGGGATAATGGTACAAGTAAGTGGACTAACCAAGCAGACGCTTCTGGTGGTTCCACACTTACAACAGAACAGGTACAAGACATTGTTGGAGCAATGTTCACTGGCAATACTGAAACAAGAATTGCAGCAACATATCAGGATGGAGATGGAACTATTGATTTAGTTGTCGATGATATGACAGCTAATACTCCAGCACTAACAACTGAACAAGTTCAGGACATTGTTGGTAGTATGTTCTCAGGTAATACAGAGACAAGAATTTCTGCAACATATCAGGATGCCGATGGAACTATTGATTTAGTTGTTGATGATATGTCTGGTGGTGGCGGTGGTGATGTTGAGATCATTGCTGATTTAACAGACGTTGTTATTAGTGGTTCTCCAGCAGACAATCAAGTTCTTGCTTGGGATAACGCAACATCTAAGTGGACTAACCAAACACCATCTACAGGTAGTACATTCCCTGCTGGTGGTATTATAATGTGGTCTGGTAGTGTTGCTAACATTCCTTCTGGATGGGTTCTTTGTAATGGTTCTAATAGCACTCCAGATTTAAGAAACAAGTTTGTTATTGGTGCTGGTAGTAGTTACAATCCAGGTGCTTCAGGTGGTGCTACAAGTGTAACGCTTTCGACTTCAAACATGCCGTCGCATAGTCACACTGGTGCTAGTCACAGTCATACTATTGGTAGTCACAGTCACACTGTTTCGAGTCACAGTCATACTATTGGTAGTCACACTCACACCTTTAGTTCATTGGTAAATGGTTATACATCAATTCAAAGTGATAACCATTACCATACTGCAAATACAAGCTCAGGTGGATCTCACTCACACACCTATAGTAGATTGAATTCTCAAACTTCATATACTCGTGGTATTCCGATTGGTAGTGGTGGTGCTGCTGGTAGTAGTTTTGGTACTCAGACAACAGATGCAGGTGGAGCACATACTCACTACGTCGAGACTGGAGGAGTCAGTGACAACCACGACCATACTTTAAATGCAACTGTTAATGGAACTACTGGTGCTAGTAGCGGAAGCACAAGTAGCGAAAATCCAGGAACAAGTTCTAATGGTAGTGGTAGCACAGGTTCTGGTGGATCTGGAAGTACTGGAAGTACTGGAAGTGGAAGTGCAGTAAGCACCATGCCTCCATACTATGCACTTTGCTATATTATGAAAACTTGATGAAACATAAAAGTAGAATATACCCCTTTTTAGATTTAGATATATCATATCAATTTACAAAGACTATTCATTGTAATACATCTGAACATGTATCAATGATAGTCGAAAAATTGGATAGGATAAAGGAAGATAATTTTGGAAAAATAAAAATACCTAAGTTTGATTACAAGGTATCAGATCACACTGTCATTCAAACGGTTGAATATATCAAGGGAAGAAAGTGTGCAATGTCAGTAAAGAAATATAGAGATAGAATTTATAATGAATTAGTTGAAAAGGATAGAGAGTGGACTTTCTGTGATTTCAATTATGATAATTTCATTGTATTAGAAAAAGAAGACTTGATATATGCTATTGATTTTCAATCTTATAGTTTTATACCCAACAAGAATAAACGGAAAGAACTATGGAGAGAGGACTTAGAAACTAACAATCTGGTACTGGAATATATAACTAGGGAACTACCGTTCCGTAAGGATGCAAAATTGATACAGTAATTTATTATGGATGTAGAAGCCGTTAATTTTGAAGATCTCTATGCTACACCAATCTTCTTTACAATCCTTGAAAATAAAGAAATTAATAAACAGATTGATGATATCATAGATGATGTAGACTTCAATACAAAAGAAGGTTGGTCACCTACACATTATTTGTCAACAGATTTCAAACCTGATAGTGATTGTAATGTAATAGGGAAATATAATTTAACTGCATTACAAGAAGAGATAGACAAATATCTAATAGAATATCTTAAAATAATGGGGTACGGTCCAGTAGATGACTGGTCTATTGATGGTAAGAACTATGAGTTAGAGTCATGGTTTTCTTTATTCAAAAAAGGGAACTATGCTCATATCCATAGTCATGGTTCTGCTGACTTGTCTGGTGTTTACTATTATAAGACCAATAGTGAAGATGGTGATATATTTTTCGAACCACCATTTCCACAGATGAAACAATCAAAAGTATTCTATCAGCATTCAGCATCATGGGATCATATACCAGATCCAGGAAAACTAATGATATTTCCTGGTTGGCTTCCTCATGGAGTTAAAACAAACACTACGGATAATGACAGAATAAGTTTATCATTTAATATTAGATTATGAATATAGAATGGAATAAATTCTACCCACCAAATGTTCCTTTACTAGATACCAAATTACCACAGGAAGTTGTTGATAGGTTGTGGGAATACATTAATGAAGCACAAGGAGATGCTTCAGCAAGACTTGCTGGTAATATAACAGATGCTAAAGATTTAATTGATAGAGATGATTGGTTTTTAGATAGTGTCATCAGGCCAATATACGATAATTATTATAATGAAGTTGGTTTAAATACTACGAATGCTACTAAACGTGATATATGTTTAAATGGTTTCTGGGTCAACTATCAGAATAAACATGAGTTTAGTCCAGTACATAGTCATAGTGGAACAGTATCCTTTGTTATTTGGATGAAGATACCATACCATTGGAGAGAAGAACAAAAAGGATCAAAATCTAATTGTCCATGTGCAGGAGATTTTTCATTTGTTTACACAGATATTCTAGGTAGAATACAGGATTATCTAATAAAATTAAATGATGAAGATGAAGGTCTCATGGTATTATTTCCAGCAAGTTTAAAACATCTGGTGTATCCTTTTCATACATCTGATAGTGAACGACTCTCTATAGCAGGTAATATATTATGGAAATAAATAGAACATAATACATTTTTGTTATGGAAGCAAGTAAAATACGTACCGAACTCACAAGACAATTAGGTGAGACAGAGACTAAGATCACTACAACTGAAAAGAGTCTTACAGAATTGAAAGAGTATAGAATTAAAATTATTGGTGGACTGGAAACACTGGATCTTTTGGAATCTCCTGATCCTGTTGAACTTGGTAAAACAGAGCAACCTAAGAAACCTACTAAATAAAAGTAACTTCTAGAGTCTAATGGCAGCGATACCTGTAAATATAGTCGTTGACCGTCATGCAAACTTTGACGTAACTTTCTTTATTACTAATAAAGATGGTACGCCATTGAACATGACAGGATATACTGGTGAGGCTAATTTTAAAACTAGTCACGCATCATCAACGGCAGTTGCTGTACCTCTTGTTTTTGTTAACAGGACATCAGGTGAGATTGGTATCTCCATGAGTAGTACAGAAACAGGTGCTTTAGATCGCAGAAGGTATGTCTATGATATTCTCTTGACTGCTCCAACTGGATACAAGACAAGAGTTATCGAAGGATTAGTTGAAGTCAATCCTGGAGTATCATCCTAATGGCAGAGTATACCGTTAGAGTTGGATCTCAGCAACATAGTGTTGCTCTGAGAGAGAACCCTGCGTATAACTTGGATGTCAATTACCAAATTCCAACCAAGTCTACACAGTATACAAACCTAATACTTGATGATATATCAGGTGGATTTGATGGTACGCAAGATACGTTCAGTCTTTCTGTTAACGGATCACCATATACACCAATAGATGAACAACAATTATTGATCTCTATCAATGATGTAGTTCTTAAACCAAATACCGATTACATCGTTTCAAACGATCAAATCGTTTTTAGTACTCCACCTACTTCTGGACTTAGATTTTCTGGTGTTGCATTAGTAACCACAGCAGATCTAACTAGAACTCTCAACTTTGTTATCGATGCAGGATCA
>Ga0208749_1000252_pt1 | contig 13643 bp, 19 predicted proteins | sample Knorr_S15_td_DCM_FD_185601 | JGI IMG/M metagenome (GOLD analysis project Ga0208749, IMG submission 185601) | Marine microbial communities from Southern Atlantic Ocean transect - Knorr_S15_td_DCM_ad_63m_LV_B (SPAdes) (version 2) | ecosystem: Environmental > Aquatic > Marine > Oceanic | place... | reverse complement strand
AGTTTTTTTCTGTATCATGCAGTGGTATTATAACACGACTTTCATCCCTATGGATAGTGTGAAAGGTTTGTTTATGTGTGTTTGTCCACTTTTGAAACTCTTTTGTGAAGTAAAATATAGAAGGATCTATTTTTCTCTTTTCAAGATATTTTGTGGCGATAGGAATCTCTGATGCTCGTGGAAGATCTAAACTCTTCTTGAACACAGGTTTCTTAAAATCAAACTTTGGTTCTTCAAAGATTGATCCTTTGCCAGTATTTCTTGTCTTAAACTTCTCAAAAATATATTGTTTATAAAGCACTGGATCGAGTGACTTTATAAAATTACTGAATGTTGATGAAGCACCACAGTTATGACACTTAAAGTTCATATCTGCTTTAACAGGATACAAGTATCCCCTTGCTTTATTCTTATGTTTTTGGGAGTCACCACAGACAGGGCAACGAAAATTATATAGATTTGCCTTCACCTTTTTGAATTTTTGCAAACGTGAAGACACCAAGCCTATGTACTTGGAATCAATTATATCCATGTGGATATTGTTACTGTGTTTGTATTATACTTACTTCCTGCGGTATTGTCAATGACTTCATAAATCTTTGTCCTATCGGTGACACTAGGAAACTTATAATTGCTATAGACCCTGCAATAGTCCACATCTTCTTCTCTATGGTACGAAGACGACTATCTACGAGCATTATATCTCTCTCACATCCTTTCTTAATATCTGCTGCGTGACGATCTAATTTCTGGTCTACTTGCTCTATCTTTTCAAATAGAACTGCATCTATACGGTCTTGCTTATCTAACTTCTCATTATGAACCGCAAGAAGTTGACCCATCTTCACAGAGTTATCCTGTAAAGACTCAACAACTTTTTCTAATCTTTCAAGTATTGCTGCGTTTACGTTATTATCTTCAGGCATTTTTCTTCATCCACATCCTACGGGAACCTTTGCCTCCGTAGATATATTTCTTTTTCTTTTTTCTTACGGGTGGATCATCACCTGCTTCTTTCGTACCTGCAATCTGTCCCGTGCCAACAGCATTTGTCGGAGCACCCATGACTGCTTGCTCACGAAGATTTCTTACTATATTGATAATCTTATCTAAGTTCATTAAACTGAGTTTAACTCTTTTATACAGGTTTGATCTTCAGGAATACCATGTATATGACTTTTAGGATAGTCTGGTATACGATTCAAAAATATCAAGAAACTTTTAATTGCTGGCCATAAATCTTCTTCTAGATTATAGAAGAGTAAAGGAACAGAAGCTTCTCCAAATACATTAAACAATACTGTTAAATGATTTAGTATCAAGTGTGTTTTTAAAACTCCAGTATTTTTATACCTTTTAAGGAGTCTCTTTACATACTTTATTCGCTTCAAATCATCCTCAAACTCTTCTTTTGTAAGAGCATGAGGATTGTCATAAAATTTTATAGCGAACAGCATATAGTTATTTTCATTCAATTCATCAAATCTCATATTAATTAATTAATTAATTTTAATTAAGCAACAACAGTGATTGTTCCAGCAGCAGTACCGATACTAGCAGCAGAAGTAATTGTGGAGTTGGTTGAAGTACCAGCATCCTTAATTGTTCCACTATTCAAGTTCATTGGGTTTGTTCCAATTGAAAGTATGTCACCTGCATTAGTTGCAGCGTTTGCAGCAGCAATAGCTAATGAAAATACTAATTCATTAGTACCAGTTCCAGACGCATAAGCTAGGTTATGTGGTCCACGACCTGAACCTGAACCTTGGTTTCCGTTTGTAACTGCTAAGTATGGTGTACCACCTGATGTATTAACATCAACTGCTTCATTAAATCTAGCACGAACTGATAGAGTAAATCCAGCAGACTTATCTGCTTCTTCTGTGATCCATTCGATTTCTGTGATATCAGCAGAACCTAGTGCTGTTGTTAATTCACCGATTGCGACCAGAACCTCTGGTGTTGCACTTGTATTATCGTTGCCACTAAAAGCAGAACCAGCCTCAAGAACCCATCCACTTGAGTTTGCAAATACTAGTTTCTTCTCGGCATCTGTAAGCCACTTAGGTTTTGACTCATCTGAGTCGCTTGCTCCCCATGAAGACATTATTCTTTTTGTATATTTCTAAGAATATTTATACAAAGTGCAATTAACGAGCCTGAATTGCCTTTTCAACTTGCTCAAGAAGTCTATCATCCATGTCTGTTTTAGTCAGTTTAACTGCCTTTTTTAATATTACTAGACACAAATCTATAAGTTTTTCTCCTAATTCTGCGTCTTCTGGAATCTTAGACACAGCATCAGATACAATTTTTGATGCAAATGGAAGTAGAAATGATAACATTTTTCTGTGTATAAACTACACTATATATCAGTCGTAAACCTTCTTACCGTCCTTTAACCGACCAGTACCTTTTTTATCGTAGAATTTGACACCTTTTCTCTTAGTGTCTATGTAGAGTTTCTCTGATTCTTTTCTTTGACTTCTTCTTCTTTCCCTCGCATCCCTAATACGTTGTTGCATTTCTGGGAATGAAATTTTTCTATTTGTTTTTATTTCTTCTTCTATCTTTTTCTTTTCAGGTAATCCCTTATGTTTAGTTGATGCAAATTTTTTGACATCATCTTTCTCCATATCTGCGGCTGCCTTTGCAGTCTCAGGAGTAGTTGGTGCCATCTCTCCTTTCTGGATTGCACGAACTATTCCAAAAAACTTTTGCTGCTTCTTAGAAACTGCTGGCATTTTTAAGTACCTAGACCACGACCTGATTTCATATTTTCTTTACTACCATATCTTGCTCTTGTTTCAACATATCCCTTGGTATCACTGCCATGACCCATCTCTTTAGCATCTTTCTTAAGTTGCTTTCGATCATCTGCCATTTTCTTATACTTACCAGTTCCAGCAGTAGACTTTTGACCTTTAACTTTCTTAGATTGTTTACTACCACTTCTCATGACAGCACCTTTACCATATTTGGCCGTGATGCTAGAAAGAACTGAAGATAATGCAGCATCCTTTTTCTTAGGACCTGTAGGTTTCTTAGTTCCACCCGTAGATGTTGGAGATCCACTTTTAGTGTTTACTCCTTTTTCTTTCTCAAAACGATTGAGTTCAGTTAAAAAATCATTAAAGGTTTTCATTACATACCTCTATCTGCCATGAACTTTTTAAATGCAGGAGAGTTAATTCCTCTCTTTGGATCTCTCATTCTAGCAGCTTTAGATCTCTGTCTATATGGTTTATCAGACTCGTCTGGATCTTTATGCTTCTCAGGTTCCATAGCAACCTGTCTGTTTTCGTATGCTACATCTGCTTTGGTGTTTAAAATGTCCTTAATTACATCCTTTTCATCTTTATAAGCACTTGGTTTCACATTGATATTAGAGATAGTAACTAAGTTCTCATCCATGTGATCTGCTTTTTTATAAAGAGGTTCACCAGTTACAGCATTCTTTTTACCAGCCTTCATGTCCTGATATGCTTTGGTATTTGCTTTTTTATCAGAATTAGTTACTGTGTATGCCTCATTTGCAGCAGTTTCTTTTATAGATTTTTTAATATCAGCAGATACAGTTCCTTTAGTTTTTACACCTCTTTTTTTTCTATGCTCTTCTCTTCTCTTATCACCCAACTCTGAATACTCTGATTTATGCTGACCATAGTATCCTCGTTTTCTTGTCTCACCTACTTTACCAAATCTTGCTTCATTTCTTCTTGCTCCTGACAAATATCTCATACGAGATGAATCTATTTTTGATTTAGTTTCAACTAATTCACCTTCTGGTTCATGAGAGCAGTTAAGACCAGACGCACGAAGTTGTGTTTTCTTTAACTTGATTGCTGTCTCAATTTCTCTTGGATCACCAATAGCCTTGATAGTTGTAGGAATTGCTCCACCTGCATCAAAAGTTATGTCCCCCATATCTGATGGGGTTTCTGGTTTATCTTCACCCTCAGTTAATTTCTTCTCTGGTTTATAAGAAGATGTAATATCAGATCCTGCACCTGCACGAACTGCTTGTAATTTCTTCATAAGCACCTGCTTTTTAAGCATTGCCTGTTTCTTTTCCTTAGATGCTATCTGAGGATCTGGTTTTTTCTCAGGTGTTGGTGCTGGTTTTGCATTTGTTGCTCCTGTTCCAGCAGCAGTTCCATACATTTCCTTTACTTCATCAGGAAAAACTTTAATAAGTTTTTTGTTATTTACTCCTTCACCAGTAAGTTTCTTTTCTTCCTTAGATTTCTTTTCGATTAATTCTGCAAAACCATCTTTCCAAGAATACTCTTCCTTACGAGTTGCTATTGCTTTTTTAATTGCTTTATCCTTAGAACCTTTATACTCAGCAGTTGGAGATTCTACTTTACCATCACCATCATAATCCTTTCCAGCTTTAGCAGCAGCAGTTTGCTTACCTTTGTATTTTTCTGACTTAGTAGGTGATCCATACTCTGTCATTTCAACAGATGCAATGTTTGGATTAGAACGAAGTTCACCAATTTTTGCACGAGTTGCCATTCTAACATAGGAATTATTAGACTTCTTATCTGTGACTCTTACTTTATATGTCTTCTCTTCTTCGGTTATTTCTTCAACAGAACTAGGAGTACCATCACCATGCTCGATGACATTACCATTTTCATCTTTCTGATGATGCTCAACAAATACCTTATATAATGCAGTGGCAGCACTATCAGATACTAATTTACCAAGATCTCTCTTATAGTCCTCACCTACAAGCATTTGTTTTGCTCTTGTCTTTACTGCTGGTGGTGCAGGAGACTTAGCAAGTTGTGACAAATATGCTTTCTGAACCTGTGCAGGATCTAGTTTTCCACCACTCTTTTGAGCAAGTGATTGCTTTGTTTTATACCTTACATCATAAGCAAGTTGTCTTGCTTGCTTCTCAACTTTTTCCTTCGCTCCTGTTGGAGCAGCAGCCACTGGTTTATCCATCAATTTATTGTTTTGATTTTTTCCTATATTTATTTAGGAAATGTTTTCCGTAGGCACTTCCTTTCACCATAGTTTCGGTGTATTTACGATGGGAATCAGTACCAATCAATCTTTGATCTGCTGGAACTCCACCCACTTCAGTAGGTGCATCATAAGATTCTTTTTTTGATTCTGATACATCTTTTATCCATGATTTAAACATATGATTCTCTTCTGTTACCCAAATTAAATGATTTGCTCCACGACGAATAATACGTCCTATCAATCCTGTATTTAAATTTTCAACTAATTGACCAATCTGGTATATCTTTTCATCAATATAGTTTTCACGCAATCCTTCCCAATCAAACTTAGGTGCAATCTCCCAAAGGTTCCAACCTTCTTTAACATTCATACCTGTACGAATATTATTAAAGAGTTCTCTGGCAACCTTCTTATTCATTGCCGATGGTACACCCTTTAAGAAATTATCAAAATCATTTTCTGCAGCATATTTTCTTTGCTTTGATGCAGACATTCCTGTAATATCATCTGAATCAGGATCACGATCACCAGCAGAACGAACTTCTATATTATCAAACTGGTACATCTTACCATTATAAGTATTGACTAATTTATCAAATTCTTTCTGTCTATCAGCACCACCTACAATTCTTACTCCAGCATAACCATCATTATGTGCCTTCTTTAATACATCAAAGATAGTTCTATTACCAGCATCATTAACAATTCTCTCGCTATGATTAGGGAACATTGCTCTCATTGCAGATACTTTCATATCAGTATCCAATGGATTCTTTTTCTTATCCTGACTACGTGAAGGTACAATAATATAATCACCGTCATCAGATGATGATGCAACAGTATCTAATAACTTCTCATGTCCTGTTGTTGGTGGATTGAATCTACCAAATGCAACTGTTAGTGTTCCTTTTGTTTTCTCTACTTCTGGTGGTCCTTCTGGTAATTTTGCAACTGGTTCCTGTGCAGGTTGTTGTGCACCTGGTGGTTGCACACCAGATAAATTCTTTTCTTTATCAGTTTGTGGAGGATCTTGCTGACCTATCTTCTGTCTCTTATTATAAAACTTAAGTTGTCCTTTCTCTGTCTTTGCTACAAATTCTCCCTTTTTATCATACCATCCTCCATGACCATCCCCAGTCAATCCCATACGGGTTGCCTGTTGAACAGCTGTTGATTCTAAGAATTGGAAAAAAGATTTCATCTGGATAATTTTAAAGTTATCTCTTTTTCGTTTTGAATTAAGTAACTAAGAGTATTTTTTCTCATAGTTTCATACCTATTTATCATCTTTTTAGATTTTATATTTTTAATCTCTTTTTCAAACTTTGTGAAGCAATGATATAAAAACTCACGATATCTTCTACCTTTGTTCTTTTCATCTGTATGAAATGAGTCAATAAGTTGATCAATCGTGTGCATTAGAATAATTTGTAGAATGCTGATGAATATTTAGATAAACTTGCTGCGTATAAAAACATATCTTCAGCAAGCTGATTTCTTAATTTCTTTTTCTGTTTTAAAGTAACTTCAAATATTTTGATTAATTGAACCACTTGTAATTTTGAATATAGAAATTGTTGAGTAACTATTTTGTTTGTTTTAAACTTAGTTATCTCTGCTTTTTTCATTTTACCAAATTTTTCTAATCCATATGATATATCTTTATATACTTCATCTGGCTCATTTTTCACTCTTTTTGCTGCATTATCTGGTATTTCTTTTAAGTTATGTGCACGTAGTAACATATTAAAAGGACCTAATGATATTTTACCACCTGCAGCTAATCCTCCCTGTATTTCACCCTGCCAACCCGTTAAATTTGTAGGACCTGCAGTTGCTCTGAATTGAAGTTTTGAGTTACCAGTTAAATTAATATATCCATCTATTGATTTGGTACTAAAAGTATAACCATCATATTTTTTATCATACTTTTTATTTCTCTCTACATTATTAACTGTTAAGGTTGATTTTCCCGCCATCTGTTTTAAAGATATTCCAATCAATTTATTATTCAATAATTGTTTTTGTATTTGTTTATTAAACCCCTCCATAGTTTTTTCATCTTCCAAAATTTGAATATCAAATTCACTAGATACCAACCAGAAGTCAGCAGGATTCCATTTATTAATGTTTAATGATAGTCCTTCATCCTTTTTAAATTTTTGAAATAGTTGATTTATTTTTCTTACAATTTTACTACCTGCATCTTTACTTGCTTTATGAAAGGTAAATTTACCGTTTACTTTAAAAAATTTATCGAAAAGTTTATTTGCTCCAAGTATTGATGAATTCATCCATATCTCTGGTAAGTCATCCAGTATTTCATCAACTGTACTATCAATATCAAACTTCTTTTTATATTTTTCTATATTAGTTTTAGTAATATCTCTTTGAGTTATATTTTTACCCAAACCAAATGCAACCGCAGCGTATATGCATTGTGAACCTTCACCTAAATTTGCAATTCTTGTACCACCACGAGCACCTCCACCCTGTGGTGCTTTGTATCTAAGTCGAACTCTTTTTAAATCATAAGTATCTATTTGAGTTCCACCAAAAGTTCCTGCAAGACTCTTATTAGTTATGTCTCCAAAAGTAATATTATTGTCTGATAATATCTTTTCAACCTCTGGTCTAAGTGCAGCTCTGCTAGGAGTTGTAAATTTTACAACTAAATTTTTAGTATCATTTTGCTCAATATCAACAGTAACTTCTTTTAGAGTAGGTTGTATTAGAGGTAATATTTCTTCAGAAGTGACTAAGTTAGCCATCTATTTACTTTTTGAAATATTTATTTATTATGTCAATCTGGTCTTGATACTTAGCAATCATATCTAACTCTTGTTCGATTGCTTCTACAATATTAGAGTGTTCACCAATACCTGCAGGATTGGTTAAATAAACTTCTACGTTTGCTACATGCTTTTGAATATCTCCATTAGCATGTGCTAATAGTGCTCTGATTAATTGATCTCTCATCGGTCTCCCTCCTTACGGTTTTCTGATTGGTAAACGTCAAATTCACCACCAGGATATCTTTTCTTTAATTTATCTACATTCCCTGCTACAACTTCTTCTATTGTAACATCTAGTGCCATACATGCTTGCATTACGTACCACATAACATCACCCAACTCAATAATAAGATGTTCTCTATTATCGTCGTTCCAAGGTTTACCTTGAAATACCATCTTTTTAACGATCTCCATAAACTCACCACCTTCAGCACTAATGCCAACAGCAGCAGTGGTAAGGCGATTAATATTGGCACCTTTTCCGTCAAGGGCACTAAGACTCTCAATAAAAGATTGATAATCCTTACTGGGATCGGATGTGACACCATCCACGAATAGAGCATACTTAGCAAAGTCAATTTTCTTAGTCATTAAAATTTAAATTCTGCGAATGATTTTTTAGGTTTCTGTTTAAAGTCATTATACTCCTCTTCTTGTCCACTGTCAACTATATCGTCTTGTGCTTTCTGTTCACAATCATATAACCTCATCTTTGCACGATCAACTCCAATTACAAATCTCTTATAAATGGTAGGATCATTATATCTGTTCTTGAGTTGCTTAACCATAATTTGATTTAGATTCTCCAGTTCTTCGGTAGATATAAGTGCAAACATAAGATCAGCAGTGGCGGGAAGACCAAATGATTCAGAGGTATCGGTAAGATCAACATCACTACTAGCAAAACCAGAACGAGTTGTCTGAGTAGCAGAGATGATTGGAACATTTGCTTCAACCGCAAGACCACGGAGTTCTTCTGCGATTGCTTTGATGTACGAATATGAGTTGACATTACCTAACTTTGAATAACGACTTGACGCACAGATGTTAAGATAATCTACAAATATTATATCAGGTCTAAATGACTTCTTCAATGATAGTTCATTCAGCAATGCTTTAAAATGACCTGAGTGTGCTGATGCAGTTGGATACTCTTTGATGATTAAAGTACCTTGTGTTTTCTTTGCAATACTATCAACCTTCTTATCAAACATCGGTTTGGGAAGTTCAGTAATATTCTGTATATTTACATTTAAAAGATTAGCATCAATTCTTTCTGCAATCTTTTCCTCAGCCATCTCAAGCGTGATGTATAATACGTTCTTCCCTTGGAGTAACACACTGCTTGCGACATGACACATAAACAAAGATTTACCAACACCAGTGCCAGCGAGAGCAATATTGAGTGTTTTATTAGGAACCCCACCCTTCGTAATCTTATTGAAAAAATCGAGGTCGAATTGAATTCTTTCTTCTTTTCTATGATATAAGTCATATCTTTCTTCGTAATCTTCTAAGTAATCGTGTCCTATATGATTATCGAAAGAAACAGCCAAAGCGTCAGAGAGAATGCTAGGAATAGCATCCCTTCCTTTTTTGTCATCTTCTCCATCTGCTAATGCAATAGATTCCATTAATGCTAAGTATATAGCACGATCACGACACCACTTCTCAGTAGTATCCATCAACCATTGATAATCAATTGGTGTGTTAGTTAGGAAACCACTAAGCTCACTAACCTCCTTAAGTTCTGTTTCTGTAAGGTCAACACGATTACTGACTTCAATATTTAAAGCTTCAATTGTAATTGCAGAACCATACTTAACAATAAAATCAGAGATTTGTTCGTAAACGACTCTCTCTGATTTGTTTTCAAAATAATCTTTTTTGATGAAAGGAATGACCTTACGAGAATACTCTTCATTGAATATTAAATTTTGAAGAATAGTGGTCTCAATCCGTTCCATAAGAAAAATGCTTTTGTGCTATTGTATCAAGTTCCTTCATTATATCATCTGTAAAGTATTCTGTGGGATTTCTTAATATTTCTTTAGCATATATTTTTTTACCATTCATTTCATATCGACCAGCGACATTCTTCCACATACCACCAAGTTCTCCTAATTCAAGGAGACCGTAGTATCTATCAAGTCCTCTCTCATCATAGTAGAGTCTTATTTCGACTTGTTTGTTTTCTCTGCTGAGTCTGGATTTAGCCGTCTTAGCTTTAATAATGTTTCCAACAACTTCTGTCTTATCCTTTTCCTTTTTTTTGCTGAGATAAATGATTGTAGACGAGGCGTACTTGAGGCCACTGCCGCCTCCCATTTCTTTAGTAGGGACGTAAGAACCGATAACATCGTAAGTATGATTTGTAACTATAAGGGGAATATTTGCTTGACCAAGTTTTAAGGTAAGCATACGGAATGCTCCTTTAACAAGTTGTGATTTGGTCATGTCACGAACTTGTTTATCATCTAATGCATCTCTTATCTCTTTCTCTGTAGAGAGCATTCCTAAAGAGTCTAACACAAACATACAAGGTTTGCGATCCTCTTCTTCTGTCTTAAGGTATATATCTACTGCACGAAGTGCCTTACTTCTAAACTCTTCTATGGTAACGACATTGACAACAACAAGTCTGTTTTGATCAATTCCACGAGATGTAAGTAATCCCTTGGTGATTGCAGCTTCAGTATCAAAATAGAGGCAATACCCATCAGGGTTAGTATCAAGAAAGTTCTTGACAATAGCCAAGGAAAAATAAGTTTTTCCAGTAGAAGTCTCACCAGCAATGGCAGTAATCTTATTAGAAGAAACGCCACCATAAATGGAACCGCTAACAACTGCATTAAAGATATAACTTCCTGTATCAATGAATCTTTCTGTTTCATCTATGTCTGCTGCTATTTGGGTGTACTCATCACCAATCTCTTTAACTATTTCTTTGAGAAAATCCATTATTTTTCTATCTTATGATAAACTTCAACATACGATTCACACTTTGGGCATGATAAATTCGTAATTATATCATACTCCATATCTTCGTAATCGTCAAGGTCATGATCACCTCCCCAAATTAGTTCGGTGCCACAGTGCCAACAATTCATTCAATAATATCCTCTAATGTAAATAAAGAAACAAACTCAATGTTGTTGTCTTCCCATACTTTATGATCTTCACATCTATCTACAATAGCAACGACACGATTAACAACATAACCTGCATTACGAAGAACGTTTACTGCTTTCATAGCACTACCACCTGTTGTAGTTACATCTTCCAATACTGTGATTAAAGAACCTTCTGGTGGTTTATTACCTTCGATTGCTTCTTTTGTACCATATCCTTTTGGATTCTTTCTGATAATAAGAGCATCAATATGCTTACCTGAGTAATATGCTTTCTGGGCTATACCACAAACTAAAGGATCAGCACCAAGTGTAAGACCACCAACTGCTACAGATTCATCCTCTACGTGTTCTATCATCAAATGTGAACACAATGCATTACCTTCACAAGATAATGTAACTGGTTTACAATTAATATAATGCTCTGATTCTTTACCAGATGATAAAGTGAATTGTCCGTGCTTGTATGCTCTTTCTTTCAAGAGATGAAGCAGTGTTTTTCTATGTGTTTCCATCAGATTCCTAATAGTTTACGTTGTCTTTCAAAATACCCCTTGAGTATCCATGAACTGCTATTCATTTTATCATCACCACCAATACCAAATTCAAATTGTACTCGTGGATCTTCACCATATAAGTCAGTTTCTGGTGTGTTAGATTTACCTCTGTCACCTCCATTACAGAAAACAACTGTCTCTGCAATTTCTAAACATTTTGCAATTGCACCACATGCAGAACCTTTATCATCATCTGGTACAGTAATTACTGCATCAACCATATCTAAGTGACGAATGATCTCTGCACGTTCAACCCAAGATTGAAAGTATTGACCTTTCTTTTTAGTCAACCATTCTTCTGTGTTTATACCAACTACAAGATAGTCAGAAAAATCTTTTGCTCTTGTGAAGTATGATATATGTCCACTGTGAATTGGGTCAAATCCACCAGTAACAAGACTCAATTTTTTAAAAAACATTATGCAATGTAACCATATTTTTCACGAAGTATTTTTTTATAGGGTTTACCTTCTTCAATTAATACTTTTACTAATCTTAATTTTTTTGCAAGTTCATTATCAACATCTGATACAGATTCAATAAGAACCTCTAGTTCATCCAATTCAATAGGTAAATCCATTAGGTAAAAAATAGTTCAAGGTTTACAGTTTTCTCAACATTCCAACCAACCGCATCAAGGACTGCTTTAAGTGGTTCAACAAAACTCTTCTCAAATTGTAGATCATAATCTACATACTTGTCAAGTCCTATTTCAGTTGGAAAATCTTGAATAAAAGAGATTACATTCTCTTGTATGATATTTGGTTTTTTAAGGTAGAGAAACTTGACTTTCTCACCGTTACCAATGAGTGAATATTTATTATCCAACTTCTTCTGCTTTATATAATGATTGAATAATAATGCACCCCGAACATGTATTGGAGTTCCTTTTGCATAGATTGTAGAAGATGCTTTATACTTTTGCACGTTTGATGCAGTGCGAGGAAATGCAATATCTTCTGGAGGAAGTGCCTTAAATTTGGCACGACAATCATCAATATAATCAATCACTTCGTCCTCAGTTCCATTCATCATTATCTTCAATCCGTCCTTAATCATTGTGCGACAAGGTGCAGGAGTTGATGACTTCACTGCTTCAATACCCATCATCTTTAATTTGGGTTCATCATATCTAACTCCCTCACTATCCCATACGTTTAGAATATATCTTTTCTTTGCTGTCCATATACCACGATCTGCAATGTTCTCTCTTTTCATAAACATCTTTTGATCGTAAGCATTTACGTACTCGGCCAACGTTTCATAAGAACCCGTAATATACTTTTCAAGTTCCATTTCACAGATCTTATTAAGGAACGAAACAACGCTTTCATTAGTTTTCTCTCTCCCCTTGTATATAACTTCGACCAAAGGACCCAAATTGAGGTAGATACTATCAGTATCACTAGCAATAACATAATCTTCACCCTCCGTTTTCAATAATTTGTTTAGATAGTTATTCATACGGTTTTCAATCCAACGAATTGAAACCTGTCCTGATAAGGTAATTGCTTCTGCGTTTGCTAATTTATAATAGCGGAAGTATTGATTACCAATCGCACCATAGGCAGAGTTAAGAGAAATTTTCTTTGCCATCTGGATGTTATTACATCTTGCGATTTCTTTTTCAAGATCTTTTGTCTTTGTCTTTTCATACTTCTTCTTTGCAGTAATCATTCTCTTCTTGAAGATGACTCTTTCGTTATACATCTTCTCCATCAGTTCTGGTAAGAACCCACGAACATCTTTACGGAACATTGCACCGTTTGCACAAATTGCATTGTCCTTATACCCCTCAAAACTTACTTCCTCATTGAGTATCTTATCAACTGTAACTGTTGGATGTTTTTGTTCAAGGAGTGTCTCTGGGGAAATATTATATTGCATAATAAGATGAGGATACAGAGAGTTGAGGTCAAAAGAGACCACCCAATCATACTTTCCAGGTATCGGTTCCTTGACGTATGCACCTGCATACTTTTCTGATTTGTCGGATCTTTCTTTTGGTGGAATAACAATGTTTCTCCTCTTGAGATAGTTGTAAATAATTGTGTCCCACATTCTTACCTGATAGAACACATCTTCATAGTTGACCTTTGCATCATATGCCATCGTCAAGGCAAGTTCAATCAACTTCATCTTGTCTTCTAATCTGTCAACAAGTTCTACGTCAATGA
>Ga0208749_1000250_pt1 | contig 13661 bp, 15 predicted proteins | sample Knorr_S15_td_DCM_FD_185601 | JGI IMG/M metagenome (GOLD analysis project Ga0208749, IMG submission 185601) | Marine microbial communities from Southern Atlantic Ocean transect - Knorr_S15_td_DCM_ad_63m_LV_B (SPAdes) (version 2) | ecosystem: Environmental > Aquatic > Marine > Oceanic | place... | reverse complement strand
TGATCCTCTTACAAATCTGTAAGTTATAACCCCATTGATTCCTGATACAGGAGTTGCTTGGAGTGATACAGTTCCACCTGATATTGTTGAACCAACAGATACTATTGCTGATGGAGAAGTCATAACTGCATACTCACTAGAGTAACAGTTGGTTCCATCCTGCATGAGTAGAACTTTTTGTGACTGTAAATATGTACCAATACCAAGATGTAATGTGTACTCAGCAGTCTTAAAGTCAAGTGATGCTGTATTGAATGTATCTATAGTTGCAGGAGTTCCAGCAACACCAGCGAAGGTTCCAATTCCAGACTCAACACCGTAGACAGCACCAACTTGCAACTGAGTATTTGCTTTGCTTGTACTGATACCTGCCTTAGATGTGGTATGAATACCAGCAGCATCTGATTCCCATAAACCTTGAGATGCATTACTTACTGTAATAGTTGCTGATCCAGAAGATACAACTGCACTAATACCAGCACCAACAAAGTTAAGTGTAGTAGCAGTACCAGCAAGAGATCCTTCATCCTGAATGATAACACCAGTTCCAGTAGCAGTAACTCCCGTTAATCCTGAACCATCACCATAGAATTTATTAGCACCAGTTATAGAACCCGCAATAGATACTGCACCATTAATAGATACGGCTGCATTACCATCTTGTGTTGTCTTACCTATACTTAATGTAGATCCTGCATTCTGTATTGCAAGATGTGTCTTACCACTTGTATACAGAGCAGCATATGCATCATGGGCATTCTCCATGACCAGACTTCCACTGGAATTCCAAGGCATCCAGATATGTCCACCATAGAATCTTGCTTTACCAGTAGCATTGATTGAGTATGTGTTAGACCATGTAGTTCCTATACCAATCTTACCGTCTACGTATAGGTTACTAGCAGTACTATCACCAAGATATAACTTAGCATTATCAACGACATCATTTGCCATCCCTGATTTGTTTGCCCAGTCTTGGGTAGTCTCAATGGTAGCAATGCCGTTATTAACAACAGCAGTCATACCAGTTCCAACAAAGTTAATTGTTGCAGCAATACCAAGATTAGATCCTTCTTCTTGAAGAACAACACCAGATCCAGCAGCAGTAACACCAGTTAATAGTGAACCATCTCCAACAAACTTAGTTGCTGTAGCAACACCAAGAATAACATCAGGTGTACCACTTAATCCTGTTGCATTACCTGATAGATTACCAGTAATAGTATCGGTAAATCTAGCATCTCCATCAACATCTAGTTTGTACTTAGGAATTGCACTGTTAATACCAACGTTACCGTAATCAGCATTTCCTGAAGCACCACCAGTAATATTAAAGAAACTATCACCAATACTACCACCTGCTTCTGAGGCAATCTTAAGGTTACCTGCATTATTATCTAATCTAAGACCAATAGTTAAACCATCAGTTGTGTTACCATCCATATGGAGGGTAGCAGTCTTCTTAAAGTATTGATCATCTTCTAATTTTATTATCGGAGAAATACCAGTGACCTGAATGTTGTCCTTAACACCAAGAACACCACCAACATGCATTGAGCGTCCAGCACCAACATATAGATCTCCAGTTGTATCAAGTTGATTAACAGTAACAGAAGGTGTACCTGTCAAACCACTTGCAGATCCAGCAGTGTTTGCTGCCAAAGCATTAGTTGCATAATTTGAAGTACTTGCTACTCCACAATTGGTTGCAAAACTTGCGGTTCCTGTTAGATCTCCTTTAAATCCAGCAACAGATGTAACAATTCCAGCAAAGTTAGCAGCACCAGTTGAGATGGTATCTCCTACTATTGATAGTCCTTCATTCGTAGTAGATAACTTAAGTACATTATTAAAGAATAGATTTGCTGCACCGTTAGGAATAAAGGATGCACCTAACTCACCATTATATCTGATGAATACTCCACCAGTACCAGTGTTAGTAAGATATAAACCACCATCAGTATCTTTATTAATGATATGTAATCCAGCAGTAGACTCATGAGTACCCCAGAACACATCACCATAATTATTTGAACCACTACTACCAAATCTAGCAACAGCAGATGAGTCATAGGTAAATGTATACCCATTACTCATTGATACGTTCTGACTAATTGAGTTAGTCAGATAACTACTAAGATCGACTGGAGTATATGTGAATACACCAGTTGAACTATTGTAATTAAAGGTTGCAATACCAGCAGGTGATGCATTAGATGCAGACAATGATGTCAATGCAATACCTGAACCACCAGCAGCAGTTAAGTCAGCAGCAGAAACCCACTTACCAGCAGAGTTATCCCACTTAAGAACATGACCATCAGTTGGTGATCCTGCATTAACATCTGTTAAATCATTAAGAGCAAGAGTTGCAGCAACACCAGTTAGACTTGAACCATCACCAACAAACTTCTGTGCTGTAACTATTCCAGTAAAGTTTGCACTTGATAAACCAACTACATCATGATTAAAGATTGCATCCTTATAGAATGTTGATACTCCACTAACCTTAAGGTTATTAACTATATCAACTAATGCATTATCAGAATCAAGATATAGATTACCAGATACACCGTAAATATTATTTGTTCCAAAGGTTCCTATTCTTAAGTTCCTTATCTGTGCTTGTGCAGCAGTAACAATTCCAAGAGCATTAATGTCTGTGGCATTAAGATTACCTGTACCTATAAGTCCACCAGTTAGATCACCAGTTACATTACCTACAAGATTACCATAGAATTTATTAGCAGCAGTTATTGAACTACCACCAGAGATATTACCAGTAACATCTAAAGTATCTGACTTTACTTCTCCAGTAGCACTAAGGATGCCTATAACATTGACTCCGTTATTACTCGTCTCAAATTTCTTAACATCCCCATAGTACAATTCAGCAGACCCTTGACCGTTGAATACAGCAGACTTAAGATTACCTGCATTAGATATTACTACACTACCACCATTGGTATGTCTAACTCTTAATATAGTATCACCCCAAGCATGTCCTGCATCAATGTAACATGATCTATCTGTAACAGGATTACCTGTGGTTGCATATGATAATTGTAATGCAGAATCTGCTCCAATATAAACTCTCTCAGTAGCATATAATCTACCAGTAATACCAGCAGTTGATCCAACACTAATATATCCTGTAGCAGTTACGTTTCCAGTGAATGCTGCTCCAGCAAGAGATGCTTTTGTACCAATCAAATTGGTCATTGAAGTGCTGAAGTTTGGATCGTCTCCCAATGCTGCAGCTAATTCATTCAATGTATCCAAAGTTGCAGGTGCTGACGATACGATACCAGCAACAGCAGCATCAACATATCCTGGTGTAGCAATACCAGTTAACGTAGAACCATCTCCACTATATGCACCACTAAATCTTGTCGCTGTAATAACACCACTGGTTACAACACTAGTGTTACTTCCAATACCAATAGCAACATTCTCCCATCCAGTAAGTTGTGAGGTATTAATTCCTGTTATACCAGAACCACCACCAACAAAACTACCTGCATAATGAGCACCGTAAGTAGTAGTACCACCACCTAAAACTTCAAACTTCTCATTACCATTATGATATAAAGTTACACCCTGATCTATCTCAAACTTTGCACCAAACTCACTATTATTAAACTTAAGATTTATATTTGTTCCGTTAGAATTTAATGTTAGATCTCCATCACCTGTCTCTGAAACGTATGATCCTGCACCGTCATGATACACTTCTAGATCTGATCCATCTCCGAAGACTGCCTTCTTATTATCCTTCCATTGAGCATTGTTATTAAAGGTTGTAATACCACTGAAGACATTATCACCAGTAAAGTTCAATCCAGTTAATCCAGATCCATCTCCAGCAAAACTTTGAGCAGTTACAACTCCTGTAAAGACTGCACTTGTACCACCAATTGCAGCAACATTTATATTAGGTGTTCCAGATATACCTGACGCTAAACTTGCAGTACCAGTAACATCTCCATACAACATAGTTGCAGAGATAGTTCCAGCAGCAGAGACTGTTGTGAATGTAGCACCAGTACCTGTGATATTACCACTAAATCCACCTAAGGATGTGACAATACCAGACGCATTTATATTAGTAAAGACTGATTGACCTGTGGTATCAATACCAGCAAGTGCTCCTGTGCCAGCACTTCCAACATTATCTGTCAGACTAATTGTTGCTGTTCCACTACTAAAGGTTGCAGTTACAGAAGTACCAACAAAATTAATTGTTGATGCAGTTCCAATAGTACTACCCTCTTCTTGAATGATAACACCAGTTCCTGAAGCAGTAACACCTGTTAATCCAGAACCATCACCTACAAAATTAGCAGCAGTTATAATTCCTGAAGTATTAACTGATGAAGAATTTGTCAGTGTTGTTGCTACTTCAGCAGTACCAGCAGCAGTTGCAATGGTTGCATTAGATGCTATACCTGCATTGGTTGCATAGGTTGCAATCCCTGCTACATTTGCATAGGTAGCAATAGTTGTTCCTGCAATACCAGTTAAGTTTGATCCATCACCATAATATGCTGTGGCAGTTACAACTCCAGCAGCATTTATATTATTAAAGAATGATGTACCTGTGGTATCAATACCAGCAATGCTTCCACCACCACCTCCACCACCAGATACGGTAGCGAATTCAAATCTCTCTGTACTATGATTATATTTTAAAAACTTACCATCATCATCAGAACCATTCCAATCAATATCATCCAGATAACGGAAGTTAACTTCACCACCACCGCCTAGGGTAGCCATCTGTTTGGATATTCTATTAATGAATAAACTGTAATGATTCCTAAGTTGTTCAAAGGTAACAAACTTCTGACCAAGTGGTGCTAATGGGTCACCATTTTGTGCAGACTCTGGTGGTTCATTTAATAAACCCTCATCTATTCTTTGATGGAGTTTACCATAAACACCTAAAACCTCATCTAACTTTGATTCAATCTCACGTAAATTAAAATCTGTATTAATTTGTTCTACTAACTCATCACGGAGTCTATAAAATTCTACATTAACTCCTGCTAAATGCTTATCTACTCTCTGTAAACTTCTTAATTCTCTCTTCTCTGCTACTGATTCCCTTAAGGTCTCTACCTCATTAGCTAACTGTGTTTTAATATCTTCTGTCTTACTAGCTTCGGGAAAATACTCCTCCCTCCAGCTAAACTTTTTAGACTCGGTGGAACCCTGTTCCTTCTCCTTATCTTCAGTTAAGACTGATTCAGTTCTCTTTAGATCTTTATTTAATTTCTTAAGGTTCTCAGATATCTGCCGAGAATTTGCACCACCCTTAAGTGACTTACGGAAGGTTCCCATTAAAAGTATTCCGAATATGACTTCTTGTGTATATATTTATTATACATTTGATTAGGGGTTCTGTCTATAAATAAACATTAGAAAAGGAAGACTAATGGAACTAAGAGATACGGTCACTGGAATTACAGCAGCCGCAGTAGTTGGAACTGGTTCTATTGTGGGTGGAGGACATGTCATCGACAATATGAATGAAGGTCCACAAAAAAGAAGAGAAGCAGAATTAACTGAACTACAACTCATAGTAAGAGAAGAAGTTCGTAGTGCTATTAAAGAAGCATGGCCTAGTAATTCTGGTCCTGTAAAAGGACTAGGACCAAACCCTAATGGTAACTACCGTGACATTGTTCGATAAAAATAACGACACCAAGAAGCAAGTCATTGGTCTTATAAGGATTGTAATCTTATTCCAGTTAGGAATAGTAGGAGCAACTATATTTGGTTGCTTTATGCCTGGTAAAGTATGTGATGCTGATGTCAAACAACATATTGCTAACATGATGACTGTTATAACTACCTCTACATTCGCACTATATGCTGCTGAGAAGTGATGCCTATTCCTGATATAAGAATTAATGGTCAGACCATTCGAGACATTGAAGTGAATGGTACTGGTATACCTTTAATAGGTAACTATGGTGTGGGTATTACTCCTATTCGTTCTACTTACATAGCAGATACTCGTGTCTGGTTAAACAATGTTCCCCAAGCAACACCAATAGCTGTTCCTGTTACTATGCAGGTAGGTACACCTGTTGTTAATATGCCTGGTTGTGTTACCGTACATAAAGAGAATAATAAAAGAGATCCATCTAGTAATAAGAACCTTGTAAATGATGATCCTAAAGGACAGACTACATTGTGTGACGCAGGTGCTCCCTATTTTACTGCACCAAATTATGATGCTAGAGAATTAACATGGCAAACAGTATATCAAGAACAAGAAGAAGTAGATGAAGGAGTAAATACAGGAGACACAGGAGATCTTACTCCACCAGAGACACCAGAACCTCCACCACAAGAAACAGAAGAGGGTGATCCAGAATGTCCTGGTCCTCTAGATCCTAGGATAGGATCAGTTGGACCCAGTGAAAAAGAAAAAGTTGTTGGTCACGAGTTACAACCCGATCCTAACAACTTTAATAAAAAAATATGTGTAGCACTCTATGAGGATATTGGAGTAGTAGAACAGTATCTACCTAGTCCTCAGATTGTGACGACGACTGCGGTGATAGCATCTGTGGCGGCATCGAGTGCCCTACTTGCCAAACCCCTAGCTGATTTGCTTCTGAAGGTTGTGAAACCTGCTGTGAAGAAGGTCGTGACCAAGGTAAACTCAATCCTCGGAAAAACCCCTTACCGTTTGACTGAAGCTGAGAAGAAGACGAATCAGTATCGGGTGAAGAAAGGTCTTCTTGAGATACCGTTTGCGAAGAATCATCGGAAGAAGGAGAAAGCTCAGAAGAAGATTGATTCTCAGAAGAAGAAGACTCAAAGTTAGGTTGAGGTATCTCATGAGTATGAGGAGTTATCTTACCACCAGGATTAGTAACTATAACGTCAGCACATACAGAAGCATAAGGTGACTGAGGATGGAAAAATATACCAGCTTTTTTGAGTTCACCACAATTTTTAAGTCTTGCAATCTCAAAGTCTAATCGCTTATTAGCAATCAATTGATTTTGCATATTAACATTTGCTGTAGCAGCTTCTTTACAAAGGCGTTGCATACCCCTGTTCAATGGTATTGATAGAGTAGCAGACAATCCTAGGTTAAAGGATTGGTTTGCTCTCATGTCTGTACGCACAGGTTTGTACCATATAGGTGCAAGAGTGCCATTACTAATAGCATCAGGTACACCATCACCAGTCGGAACAGTTTGAATAATTGTTATATCATCTCCATCTTCAAACCATCTAGTTCCATCATCTTTGGTTCTATTATCGTACCATGACTCCCAAGGGTAGTTCTTAACAGTGACACTTTGTTCTACTGTACTACCAACTTTATCGGTTAAGTTATATTGTGGTTCGTTATAAAAATCTTCCCAAGGATCTTTCCTTGAATCTGCAAACTGTAAGTACGGTGTCATGTTAAGAGTTGTACCTTGACATGATACACCACCACCGTAAGTATTAGTTACGTATGGACCTTGTAGGACCTGTATAGCTTGGTTTGTGACACTTCCAGAACTGTTCGCAATCGGATTTGCAGTGGCACTAACTCCACCGACTCCCTGTGCTAATGATGCTGTTGGACTTACTAATGATAATAGTATACCACCTATTGCGTAAACGTGCTTGTTGTGTCTGTGACACTTTTTATAGTGGTTACTCTTTGGATCAGGGTCTGGTTGGTCATACCTGGTCCTTGATACGTCTGGGTAAATTGAAAGGCTGCCCCAGGTTCGTGGATTGTAAAATTGTTTTGTGCTGACATGTCTAAGGCATCGAATGAAGAAGTTACGCTTCCTGTTACTGCTCCTTCGCCTGTTCCCACACTCGGATTTAGTGTCACGGTTGATGTGCTCACGTTGGGGTTCAAAGCCGCACCATTGTTGTCGATGCCTACCCCTGTTACTGAGTATTCCCATCCTGTCCTAAAGTCAACTGAATTTATAGTTTCCGTGACTGTTGATTCAGTCTCGGTGTGGCTCGTCATTGAGCCCTGCTGGAAGTTGGGGACCACGGGAACTGCTCTAGCAGCACCCGTACTACCTAACAACACTAGTATAGTTATAAGTCTTTTCATGACCTACTACCTAATTGTTACCTCTGTTACGAATTGAGAAGTAGCTGAAGTATTAGCTCCACCTGCTGCTACACCACTAAATCCATGAGAACTGGTAACTGAACCAGCCAAAGATCCAACAGTTCCACCAGCAGTAGAAGACATGTCACCAAAGTTATTAACAGCACCTACAGTCGGAGCACTACCAGCAATAGCATCCCCTTGAAGGTAAGATTGGCTAAAGCTAAATGCACTTCCTGCAGTTTTCTGTTCTGCTACAACTACACCAGGAGTATAAACACCTGAAGTTATAGCACCAGATGATATCTGATCAGCAGCAGCACTACCACCAGACGGTGTAATAGATGTATCTACACCACTACCAGAGATAGCGAATGATGATCCTATTCTCTCAGTCGAAGTATGAGCACCACCCACGCTCAGTTGAACGCTAGATGCAAAACGGGATGTAACATCTGCTCTCACTGCACTTGTGGAGCTCATCAAAATCATTCCAAAAAGCAATAATGCTCTTTTCATACCTTTAAGTGTAAGTTATGCGTAGTTATTTAGCATAAAGATTTGTTAAAACTAGTGGTTTATACCCCTTTTAGGTATCTCAAGCTACATTTAGTGCCTTATCCTTCCATTAGTGTACCATGTGCTCTACGTATCTGTCGCAGATCCTCAAAGTTCTTTTGCTTAGTACCACCATCATATGACCATGCATATCCTTCATCAATCATTTTTTCATTTAACGATACATTATCTTCGCCAACATATAACCAACCAAGAAGCCTACCATACTTACCCACGCCACCTTTAAGTTCGGTTCTGATAGTAAGTTCATCTTCTCCTTTAATAGTCTCAGTGAGTTTACCCTTCAACCAATTAGTTGCGTCTATACCAAGGGCCTTCTCTTCTAGGTCTCTCGTGCGTTTCTCTGGGGTGTCTACTCCCGCAATTCTTACCCGTTCTTTTTTGTATAAATCGAATCCAAGATCTATGGTGACATCTATCGTGTCTCCATCTAGTACCTTGTCTATCTTGGTCACTCGGAAGTTGTAACAACTCTTCCTGCTTGGGGGTATCATCGCTCCCATTGTCAATCTCCATATCAGCTAGTGCATTATTTATAGAGTCTTCAGGATCGGTTCTTGTCTTCTCTGCTTCCCACTCTCTCATTCTTTGTATTGCTTCACCTGCACTAGGGAATTGATTTGCTTCTGCATTACCCATGAAACCCAAAAGTGCAACCGCCAAAGTAGCGACTGCACCTACACCTGCAATAAATTTTTCGTTACTGCGAACTCTCTCAGTGAGCTCCTTCTGCTTCTCCACTAAGCGTTCTATCTTCGTTTCTAGGATGGCTATCTTCACCTTGCTCATTTGGATACCATGTATCATACATGAATATGTAGTAAATAGCAATACCTACAGCTACTAATAGAATAGCAATCATTATATTGACTGACCAAATTACTTCACTCAATCTCTTTGCCTCCAATCATCTGATCGTTCATTATGAAACCAGTCCACAACATCTTGTGGATCTCCGAAACCCCTACGGTGATGAGTTGGATCGGGGTCTCCAATATTCAACTCATTCAGAAAAGAATCTGTAGGGTCAGTATTAAGTCGTCTTGCCGTGTTCAACATACCTCTAGCAGCAGTGTTTGCTTTTGCTAGTTTGTTAGCCCATATCATATCTGATAGACTAACTTCTACCCCAGAAGCAATGTCTTTACAGATCGCTTCTAGACGTAACCGATATTGTGTTGATAGCATATAGTACCTTATTACTATTATTATTTAACATGTATAACACCTTTCATTCCAGCACCTGCATGAGGTTCACATTGGAACTCATACTCACCTGCCTTATCAAAGGTAACATTAAATGATTCACCAGCAGTAAATGCTAGATCAGGGTGTGATAATTCTGGGTACTCATTGAACACCATATTATGTGGAGGTAAATCACCATTCGTAAATGTGACTGTATCACCAACATTAACGGTGAGATCATTGGGTTCAAATATTAGGTTGCCATTAGCACCCATTTGTATCTCAGCAGCCCAAGCAGATGCTGCCAGTGTAAAAGATAAGAATAATGACGTAAGCATTATTGTGAGTCTACTCATCCACCACATAATTTCATGTTTTAAATTTTGTTGTTTCATTTTAACATCCCATTGGAATTCCTGCCATTCTAAAATTAATCATTCGGTCAACCTCTGTTGGATTTATGTTGCAATAGTCAATAAAATGAGGATGATCCCTTAGGTAGGATACATCCTCTTTACTGTGCTCTATCGCATCATATGCATTCATTGCATACTCACAAATCTCGTAGTGATGCTGTTCCGTATCGTGGTAACCTACGGTGTAATGTTTCTGTGCAGTTAGGGGCATGATTGTTTCAATCCCGTACTACAGATATTTATAGCATACTATAGTAATTTTTGCTTATAGATGTGTTGACTCAGGAATATATCATGAGTTGGTAACTTTTGTATCTCATTTGAGAGATGTTTAATTCTTTTTCTCCACTGTAAATACAAATGTTCTACCTCATCTGGACTATAAGGTAATCCATATGATTGATATGCATTGTACTCCTGCTGACGTTTATGTGCAGGTATCTTATATCCATTACCTGCCATAACATATGTCCACCCACCAGCATATCCAAATAAGTTTTGAGATAATCCTTGATACTTATCATCAAAAGTTATACCATCATTGATTACATTATGCTTTATAAACTTACCACTACCTAGATTGACATAGGACTTCTCTTGAGTCTGATGTCTCCAGTATCGAGTATCATCTCTTGATGATGCAGTATAATGAATAGCAACAAAGTCTCTCCAAGAATCCATATCATTTGCAGATGTTATATTATAGAGATCAATATCAAATCTATTAACACGACAATTCCTATCTTTAAGAGTTCTAATTAATCTAAGAAGACATTCATGTGTTGATGCTAAAGAACTAGATTCTAAAGGTTCTACAAAAGAATATGATAATCCTATTGCAACTACATTCTTAACCCACCCTTCCTTATGAATACCATGTCTTATGTTTATCCTACGAAAATCTATATCATCAACACCTACATGCTTCTTCAATTCCATCTCTGCTGTATCATCATCAACAAAATCACTAGAGTAAACATAACCCACACCAAGACTATCCCACAGTGGAGTATTCCAAACCCACCCATTATCAATAGCAGTACACTTAGTATAGTTAACTAACTCTTCAGACCTATTTCTATATGGTATATGTGCTGCTAATGCTCTATCATTATCTAACCAAGGTTTATATGATAAGAACTCAGATCCCATCTCCTTCTCTAAAAGACGAGACTGGAATCCAGTACAATCAATAAAAAGATCAGCAGTATAGTTACCATCTTCTCCATCAACAGAAGTTATATAACCATACTCATCCTTGTTAACATCAACAATATTATCATAATGATGTTGCACACCAGTACAGAACTTTTTTAAAAACTCAGCAAAAAGTTTTGCATCAAAATGATATGCAGTATCATATTTAAAATCAAATGCATCTAATAGTCCATCATGATTCTTAGTACAACGATTGTACTTCATCAATAAACTATTATCATTATGCCATTCATTATATGATTCATTAATAGGTAAGTTATAACAGTCCCTTACTGCTGCCCACTTATTCTGTATATCAATACGATCTCTACCACCAAAAGGATAATCATATGACTTACCTAGATCACTAAAATTATTAAACCTAATACCATTCTTATATGTTGCATTACACTCTGCCATCCAGTCTTCATCCTTAAGACCTAACATGTCTAGAAAAAGATTAAACTGACCAAGAGTTGATTCACCAACTCCTATGGTAGGAATACTTTTAGACTCTACTAAAGATACCTCAACATTAGGTAGTGTCTTGAAAATAGAAGCAGCGGTCATCCATCCAGATGTACCGCCACCGACGATTAATATTTTATTGATGTTCATAACAAAAAAGCAAACGCCTTATGGTAAATGTCTTACCAGTTTTAATCCGTAACCTGTAGCAGCAAGAATAGCAACAAGTATCAATAATTCTGTCATAGTATTAAAGCTCCAATAATAAATCCAATAGCAGCGTTAGCACACTTACTTTGATAAGGAGATAGATTAAACTTCTTCTCTATCTTATCCAAGATCTTTTTATCTAAATCAACTCCTTTGTCGAATGTAGATTTGATAAATGCTTTTACTTTATCCATTGTTAGATCTCCGTAGTGTCTTCTTGGTCTTTACCTTCAATAAACTTCTTTGCCTTTTTAAGAAGTTTAGCAGATTTCTCATCGTAAATTGCTTGCTTTTGTGCCCAAGCTAATTCCCAGTCTTCATAGACTCCTTTCTTCTTGGACACTCTACTAGCGATGTCTCTAAGTCTTTTTAAAGTAGGTTCGTTTAGAATACTATCTTCTTTTTTCTTAGTCATCTTTCAAATCTTAAACTATAATATTTATGTAGTAGGGGGTTGTTTAGGAGGTACAGCAGTAATTGCTATTGGTGCTTGCTCAATTCTAATTGTCTGAGCAGGTGCTGCTTGAGTTGCTTTCTCAATCAACATCTCCATATCCTTTTTAGATATGTTACCATTAGGACCAGATCCACCACCCTTATCCATCTTCATAGTACCATCACCCTTCTTAGAAGCAGTCTGAATTCCAAAGCTAGCTAAAACTCCAGTAAAAACCGAAGCTATAAAAGTTGGATCTATTTTTTGTTGTGGTATACCTGGTATGGCAACGTAATTTAAAGTCAAGATCCCACCGCTCCAGGCAAGTACGGTGATCCGAACCATAGTAGAAATGATTGCGGCCTGTTCTTCTGGGTCAGGTAGAATTGCTGCTTTTGCCTTAGCGAAGAGTCCCTTTTTCTTAGGTTCTTCTTCGTGATGCTCCTCTACTACCTCTTTAATTTCTTCGGGCATAGGTTTACAATGACTAATCTATATAGTCATTTCACCTATTTTTAGAACTGTACAGGTGCAGGTGCAGCAGCTTGATTAGGAGCAGCAGCAGGAAGATCGTTAGTTCCTAATGGAAGGTCAGCACCAGGTAATGACTTAAGTGCTCCACCAGCAGCACCTTGACCCATGCCACCAACAACAGACTCAATTGCTGCGTCTTTGATGTCATCAATGATTGCATCCTTGTTTAGATAAACATAAGATCCAACACCAATAATACCAGCGAGGGTTACTCCTGAAGCAATACTGATTGCATTTGCAATTGCATTAAAATTAAATTTCATGATTCAATATAAATTGAGTTACTATTTAGCAACTTTTCTTAAATATTCCAAAACCTTTTCAGGTTTAGAATTTTCGTAGGGATCTTTATCAGTGTTAGATCTTTGACCAGGTTCTACACCTTCCCATTCAATCTCACCACCATTAATAACGGCAGCATAACGCCATGAACGATTGCCATAACCTAGATTAGTTTTAGCAACCAACATTCCCATACCTTTAGTGAAGTCTGCATTACCATCAGGTAACATCTTTACATTAGAAATATAAAGATCTTCTT
>Ga0208749_1000249_pt1 | contig 13698 bp, 22 predicted proteins | sample Knorr_S15_td_DCM_FD_185601 | JGI IMG/M metagenome (GOLD analysis project Ga0208749, IMG submission 185601) | Marine microbial communities from Southern Atlantic Ocean transect - Knorr_S15_td_DCM_ad_63m_LV_B (SPAdes) (version 2) | ecosystem: Environmental > Aquatic > Marine > Oceanic | place... | reverse complement strand
ACCTGTCTTAATTCTTTTTTCACTGGTAGCACCAGATCCCTCTGTCATTATCAGTTCTTTAATTTCCTCCTTTAGTCTCTCAATATCTTTTTCGTTTTGTGCAATGGCATCATCATGGCGGCCGTCGTCATGCTCCCAATTCTCAGTTTTCAACCGTCTATTATTAAACTTTTTATTAGTTATTTCTCCCTGCTTGGTTCTTATTTGTTGTTGAAGTTCATTCCCATTAGTAACCACTCCATTCTTAGAGTCAATCTTTAGAGTAAAGATTTGATCAGATTTAGCAGTATCATAGACAGCAAATTCATCTGTTTGGTTGCCACCTAAGACACCATCGGTGGTTTTTTTATGAAAATACCTTGATTTATCTTCCCTCTCTTCAACCTCTGCCCCTCTCTTCATTGATCTTTTTAAAGGGTTTATGAAATCCAAGGTACTATGGAACTTCTCCAATACACCTTTGAAGAGGTTCTTCCTCATCTTCTTAACTTTAGTCTCCTTTTCCTTTTTCTTTTTCTTCTTTTTCTTAAAGATACCCGAAATAAAGTCAGTACCTTTCTTCCATAAAGCCTTTCCAGCCTTTGCTGCACCACCAAATAAGGCGACCTTAGCTATAGCAGGTACAGCAAGAGCAGCAACTCCAGCAACAGCAAGTCCCTTAAGTAATGTACCAAAGAATCCACCACCACCTTTCTTACTCTTAACCTTTCCTAATTTGTCTACAAACTTATTCGCTAACTCCGTTGCCCTACCAAGAAAATCAACTGTACCCTGAAGAGAACCCTTCATTCCATCAAGACTGGATCCAAATCCTCTCAATGAATTTAATCCACCATCAAAGATCTTACCCATGAACTTACTAGGATCAAAGGAATCTACTTTAGCTTCAATCTTTTGTGATAGTTTTGGAACAAGGTTCTGAACTTTAGTTTCTACTAATCTATTAATCTTCTTTATGCCACCTTGTTTAAGGTCTGGTCTAATAGGCCCAATCTTCTTACCAGTACCTTTTAATATATTCTTACCTTTTATCGCACCGCCTTTGGCTCCATATATGCTCTTTCTACTGGCCTTAGCGTTTTTAACAAGGCCAGTTTTCCTCTTAACTTTAGACGCACCACCAAGTTTGGGTGCTTTAAATGCTTTTGATGAAAATTTAGCCATTAGCTGCTTGTGCTTCTCGAGCTTTTTGTTTTAGGTTTTCTTCCTCAATATGTAATCTAAGAAGACCAACGTAGATGTCTCTTTCCCAAGGACAGAGATTTTCTACTTCCCATAATGAATATTTATGGTACTGCATGAGAGCAAAGTTGATTCTGAAGTATGTCTCAAGATCAATATGAGACATACTTAACCGAAAAAATCTGTTAGACCCTCTAATTCAATGGTATTCTTCTTCTTAGTATTAGGATTAACAACTTCAAGAGTATGAGATAACCTAGGCATAGTATCAAAGAACCCCTCAATCTTAGCAAACTGTGCAGATGTAAGAGATTGCACCCAGTCATTAACTTCCTTTTTAGTACAATCGGAAGCTGCCCAGACATCTTCATCGTTATAAACACTATCAACACATGAGGAAATTATTTCAAATGATTTTTCAACTGCATCCTCATCATCTTGATTGAAGTTAGTCTCTATGAATTGACTCATTGAGGGATACTTCATCCTCACTTTATAATCTTCATCGATTTCAATATCTGGAGTGTGATTTGGATCTTTACGAACCTCTATATCATCAATGTTGACATTGACAGGAACTTCAGTCTTGCCATCATCACCACATGTAACAAGGAGTTCAATCGATTCACCAACAGATTTGCCACGAATATTTAAGAATAGATATTCGATATCAAAACTTGGTAGTTGATCGATCTTAATACCCTTAGTCAATACACAAGCCTTTAAAACTTGTTTGACAGCATTGGTAATTAGTTTTTGATCTTCGGATTCCAGCGAAAGTATTAGAATCTTCTCTTCTTTTACAAGAAATGGTCTGTACTTGATAGTCTTCCCTGTAGAAGGCAACTTCAACTCATATTGAGCCGTAGTAATGGTTGGTAAAGGCATAATAATTTATTCAGTATTGTATATATCAGGGTTTTAAGCGGTTTGGATTGGAGAAGATCCAGCTTTATTAGAACCACTACTTTGCAACCCACCACCACCAGAACTATCTCCTTGAGGTAGACCAGTATTATTAACAATATAATACCTATCGTAACTAAATTCTACTTGACATTGTAATACTTGTCCAGCCTGATAGTTTAATGGAATATCCTGTATGGATATGGGAAACGCATTTATAAAGTTATAACTGATAGCATCAGGTGTATAATCTACACCTCTCCTAGATTCTATAACAGATAAATTGTGTCTACCACCTCTCTCCTTACCAGTTCCCATATTTCTTTCAAACTTAGTAACTGATATATTCTTCTTATATTCAATTGGATACCTAAACCTGTGATAGGCATAACCCTCATCATTATTGGGATATCCGCCAGGAAATGCAGTTGGAGCTTTCAATCCCTGTGGAGTAACATATAAAGGATTCATGAAATTAATCCACTCTTGGAATAATCTCAAGATCTTATAATCAGAAGAAACATAAAAACTTATAGAAATATCTGTATATTGTCTTTGTGTAGCAAATCTCTCTCTTATTCCTTGTCTATCGCCTTGTTGCTGAACCACTTGCATAGATGTGCCAGGCAACATCGCTTCATTCGCCAATAATTCATATCTAATCTTTGGATCATTAGGGCCAAGAACACCAGCACTAGTCAACCATTCATTTAAACCATTAGCTACAACCTTTTCCTCTGATTCAGTTATCGTTACACTATTCTGATCATTAGGAAAATTCCTTACGGGTTTTGGACTCTCTGGAGCCAGATCCATTGATACTTTAAAGAAGTTTGATAAAGCAGGAGCTCCCAAAGCATTCTGAAAACTTTGCATTTCAGAAAAGGAGTCCTTATTATACAACATTGAACTAAACTTATCCTTATCACCTTCGTCTAATATAGCCTCATATCCAGGCTGAAGATCAGAAGTTGTTGCTCTCGCTACTAACTGATCTTTAGGGAAATACTTTTTTTGAAGTTGGGCCATCTAAATAAAATATGACTTCTATCATACTATGTATATGAGTTTTTATGGCTTATAAGGGGAAATTTCGTCCAAAACGACCAAAGAAGTACAAAGGTGATCCGACGGGGATCATTTATAGGTCACTTTGGGAGAAAAAGTTCATGGAATATTGCGATCTAACTGAAAGTATAAGTCAATGGCAATCAGAAGAATTTTGGATTCCTTATAAGAGTCCATTAGATAACAGAGTACATAGGTACTTTCCAGACTTCTTTATCAAATATAGAGACGCACATGGCAAAATGAGAAATGTGGTTATTGAAGTTAAACCAGCAAAACAACTAAAAATGCCCAAGAAAAATCCTAAAAAGAGAACTAAATCATGGGCATATGAAGTACAAACATACGTTGTTAATCAGGCAAAGTGGAAAGCAGCAGAGTCCTACTGTGCTGATAGAAAATATGAATTCAAAATCATGACCGAAAAAGAACTAGGAATAGTATGATCGCAGAAGACATTAAAAACGCAGCAGGCGGTAAATTCAGAAGTGGAGACTGGTATGTCTCACAATTAGAAGGTGCCTTGTCAGCTAAACAAGAAAGCGAAACCAGTCTAAGTGACACATCAGGATTTGAAAGGTATGGTATGTACTTCTTTTCCTATGGTGTAACACACCCAGACAAATATGAATTTTGGGATGTTCAACCCCTAGCAGTTGTATTAAGAATGGACAGGGATGGGTGGTTAGGATGTAACTTACATTATATAAATCCCGATTATAGAGACGCTGTTGCGAATGGCTTACTAAATAAAGGTACGACTGTGCCTAAAAATAGTTTACATAAGTATCACTATTCTGGTATAGGAAATCAACATAGAGTACCTGATGATGAAGATTGGGGTGCAATATCCCTTTTGCCCACTGAAAAATTTATACATAAAACTGGAAGAAAGTACCCTAAACACAGAGCATTCAACTGGCGAGCATAATGGCTGCATACGGTTCTAGAAAAATTACAGCAGAAGACAGAGCAAGGTTAATACCCGACTCTGAATTTGGTGCTGAAATAGATACTGGACATAAAATCCAACAAGGTAAACCAGACGGTACTGTAGAAGAATATAAGACATTCCATAAGAGAGGTAGCGATACTACAATTAGACCAGTAGATGATCAAGGTCAATTAAAACTTAACAGAGCGCCAATATACACCAACGGAAAAGTAGATCAAGCAGAAATAACTCCACCAATAGTCAATGGACAAGCAAATAAAGAATATCTAAGTCCAGAAGACCAAAAGAATATGCATGAGGATACTCAAGTAGCAGTATCCAATTATGTAGAGGCTACAGGAGAACCTAAACAAGCATGGATGAGAACAGATGGATATACAGACGAAATTGAAGAAACATATGGGGATTTCCTAAGTACAAAGAATGAAGAGGTAAAAAAGGGTCTAGTAATTGAAGCCAGTAATGAGAAAGAAGGTAACATGTGGACTGCATATACAAATCATGCAAGTAATGTCTGGAGTGGGGTTGCTGATATTGCTGGAACTTTTTATGATCTAACAGGTAGGGGCAGAGGTCAAGCACAAGTAGTAACAGATGCCACTAAAGAGGCAATGTTGAATGGTGAAGATTCGATGTTCAAAAGGATAGTGAAATATCCTATGGATATGGCAGCTAATCAAGATCATTTCTTCATTCAATGTTATGCATATCAACCTCCATACCAAGAGGCATTAAGTGGATCCGAAGGAGCAGGTCTACTCCAACCAGGCAAAAAAAGAGATTCTGGTTTGGCATATGGTATAAAAAGACGTTCACCATATCAACATAAATTAGGGGCAGGGATTAAGCTACCCATGCCTAATAATGTTACTGAAAATAACTCAAGAGAATGGTCTAAAAAAGACATGAACACCAAAACAATGGGTGCTATCCAACAATCTGGAAAGAATGCTATTGGTAGTTGGTTAACAGGTGACCTATTTGGTTGGGGTGGTACATTAAGAAAACTATCTCAAAAAATAGATATTGCCACACAATCTAGTGGTAGAACTGACATGATGGCACAACAAGTTAGTCAGTTGGCTGCAGATCAAGGAGTTGATGTTTCTCCTGAAGATATATTACAGAGAAGTACTGGTGTTATTGCTAACTCCAACACAGAACTACTATTCTCTGGAGTAGATATAAGATCATTTGAATTTCAATGGACAATGAGCCCTAGAGATCCCCTAGAGGCACATAATGTTAGAATGATTATTCGTGCTTTAAAACAGTGGTCTGCTCCTAGAAAACTAAAGAAGATCGCATCAGGAGAAGATAGATCAGGGACAGGTCAAGCAGGTGGCCCTTCATACTTCTTGGGAACACCAAATATATTCAGAATAAGATATGTCACTGCTGGTAATAAAAATATCCTTGGTGTAAACAAATTCAAAGCAGTTGCTTTAACTGGTATTACTGTTAACTACACACCAGAAGGACAATGGATGTCCTATGAAGGAGGTATGCCCATATCTGTAAATATGACTCTAAGTTTCCAAGAGTTAGAACCAATCTATAACACAGATTACAGTCCAGATGTTATGGATGGAAGGAAGTGGGATCCAGACGATCCTGAGACTGTGGGTGATCTAATGCCAATTAGTTTGATCAAACAATATGATACTTCAACTTCAGATGTAGGTTACTAAAATGAAAGGTTATTTTGCTTATTTTCCAGTATTAAACTACGTCTCTAGGATGACAGATAGGTCATCCAATGATGAATATATTCGTGTAAAAAATATCTTCAGAAGGCCAAAGATTCGTGATGACATGATGAGTGTTGTCACTGCCTTTAGTGACTATATGATCCTTGGCAATAAAAGACCAGAGGAGGTTGCCAAGGATGTATATGGCGATCCTCGTCTGGACTGGGTTATTCTTATTGCTAATAATATTACTAAATTAAGAGACCAGTGGCCCCTTACTGATGTTGATTTTCAAAAATATGTACTAGAAAAATATGGAAGTGAAGAAAAACTACAAGAAGTACATCATTATGTAACACAAGTTATGTTTGATGATAATAGGAGAGTAGTAATACCAGAAGGACTGGTAGTAGACTCTAACTTTGATTCACGATACCTAGAAAGAAATAAAGCAAGGCAAGAAGAAGTTACCTTTGCTGGGGGTACTAACTTAAATCCAATCGATAGTATAGATAATGCTGGGACAGTTAAGGATAGTTCTGGTAATATAATCACCCATAAGAACGTAGCGCCAATAACTAACTATGAATTTGAAGAGCTGGAGAATGATGCAAAGAGAAGAATAAAAATAATAAAAGACGATTTCCTAGATATAATTGTAAGTGATATGCAAAAAGTTATGAAATATAAGAAATCTTCTCAGTTCATTACTAGAAGAGAGAAGTGGGCATATAACCCAAGACTCAGCGGACAATAAAATCCATTGCTATTGTAATCCTTTCCTTTTCGGAAGTATGTTCTGTAGTATAATGCGGAACATATGAAGGGAATATTGTAAATCTTCCAGCAACATTCTCTTCTATTATTGGATCATAACAAGTACAGGTTTTATCACATTGTACTGTAAGATTGGCACTTAAATAACCATCATCGTAATGATGATGTTTTTTTATGGATTCTCCTTTTCTAAGAACATTCAACCAAGCTTGTACATGAACCTCTGGAGTGGGATTACCTAACTTATCATTATACGTTTTAAGAAATTCCAATGAACATGTATATAATTCTCTTATTTCAGGCGTATCCCAATCAAACAAATTATATTGTAACGACCTAGTAGAAACATGAGTATCATTCAATCCAGTAGTTCCACTAGTACCATCCCAAGGCAACTTTAAAAGTTCCTTTTCTTGTTCTAAACAAGTTTTCGCCAAAACAGGCAAAACTATAGGAATGTCAACCATTCCTATAGCAAAATTAGTACCGAATTTAATTTCCATAAAAAAAGAGACCCTTTCGGGTCTCTTATATATTAACTTTCCGCTAACTGTTGAAAGTACGAAAGAGCATCATCCTCTTCTTCTGTAGATGCAGTTGCAGCTGCAGTAAGATTAGATAGTTCCTCGTCAACCGTCTCACGACCAGAATCTTCGTTTACAACTTCTGGATCTTCACGCTTAGGTGTAACCGTCTGTTTAGTTCCAAGAACTGTATCCAAACGAGACTTAAGAGCATCATATGATTTGAACTGATCATCAGCAGTAAACTCACTGAGATCATGGATCTTATCATAGATCTTTTCTAACTCAGCATCATCATCTAAAAGTGCCTCAACCTTACCAAACTCTGAACTATCATAGTTCCAGAATCCAGCAACTTGCTTGATCTTCAACTTGAAGTTAGCACCTTTCCAGAAATCAAAAGGATTAATTGGTTCTTCATCCTCAAATTCTGGTTGCATGGAAGCAGTAATCTTATCAAAGATTTTCTTTCCAAACTTATAAAGAAATACTCCGCCCTCATTCTCAGGGTTAGAAGAGTCCTTAACTACATATACGTTTGCATAGTAGGAAAGTTTACGCTTCTGCTTACGAGCAATATCCTTATCTGATTCACGACCACTGTTCCAAAGACTACGATTTAGTTCTCCGACAGGATCATCTTTACCGAGTGTGGTTAAAGAGTTCTCAATATACCAACCACCAGGCCCTTGGAAGGCATGACTCCAAACTTGTGACCAAGGAAGTTCACAATTGGCGTGTGCTGGAAGGAAACGAATTACAGCATAACCGTTACCTGCTTTATCTACAGCTGGTTTCCAAAGACGTTCATCAACGTTCTTACCACCCTTTTCGTTGAGTTTCTCAACTTTTTTCATCAATCTCTCTGTAAGAGAGCCTGCTTTAGATTGCTTCTTTAATGCAGCAAATGACATTTAGTATTCTCCGTGTGTTTTGTATTTTTAGGATTGTTTGTATTATACCGAATAATCAGTCCTTAGGCAAGTTATTCTCTAACTTCTCTAACGTCTGACTCATTAGTTCAAAAAATGAATTAATGTCTTGGCCAGGTTGAAGGCCTAAGAACTTGGCAGATTCTAAAATCTGCTCTCTCATCTCAATAGCCTCAGGGTCTTTCTTCTCTAATTGCAGACGAAACATAAAGTTCTTCTGTTTTTCGAGGAGTTTTTTCATATTGGTAATATGTCTCCGACCTTCCTTACTAGTAGGAGAGGTTTTAAAACCAGTGGAAACAATTCCCTTCATAATATCTTCTTGAAGTTCCTGTATCTCGGCCATTGCGGCTCTGACTGTGGGAGCTTTAAAAAAATCACTCATATTGAAACTCTGATGTACTAGTATTTATAAGGGTTTAGCGTCTTTTAATCCACCTTGGAAGGTAGAATATTCCGAAGGAAGAACCCCAGAAAATTGCTAATGCTATTATGTGTTGTAATCTGTTGGGATTAACTATTAATCCAATAGTTACAAGTCCGATCCAAGTATAATCTAAAGTACCGTGAAACCGATACCAGACATTGGCACCAAACTTGGCAATAAATTTATCTCTTTGTTTTGCGAACCACGGTGATACGTGGCGCATCATAACAAAACCCTCATTAAAAAACATGAGAGTGAAACCAATCCAAAAAATCATATCGGTAATTTAGATCTAGACGTTCTCTTTAAATAGTTTAACTCGGTAGCTTCTGCTTTTAGTTTGTCTTTGAGTGGTTTGGAAATTAATTTTCCTACAGATTCAAATTCAATGTTTTTCTCTTCGCAGTAACTAATAATAGCCTCAATATAATTGAGATCAGATTGAAGTACAAGTTGCTCGATGTCACTTGTAAACTTATTCTGACAGAGAAATTTCTCTTGTAATAGTTGGTTAACCTCTTTCTCCATACTCACTAAGTTTGTGGGTGACGAATTCTTTGATATATTTGGTAAGAAGCTTAATATACTCACCTTTGTTACGTTTTTCATAAACTTTAACATCTCCATTGTCAGCAACCATTAAGGTCACGATCTTTTCTACAGCAGTGCCTGTCATTTCATAGTACATACAGGCGTATGCAGTTTCTTGTACAAAATAATTCTCAAGCCATTTCTCAGGCTTGATTTTCTTAGATGTTTTGAAGTCTATTATGGCTAACTCGCCATTATACTCTGCAATACAGTCTACTCGACCAGCAATACCAAAATATTCAGAATATAATGGTTTTTCTAAAGCATGTATATTATTTATATTGTCTAAAGAATCTTTAGCCGCAAGAAATAATGCCTTAGTTGTTGGAAGTACACCATCTATAGTATCAATATCCTTATTTAAAAGATATTGTTCCACTAGATCGTGAAATCTTGTACCCCTATCGGTAGATACTTTCGTAATCTTATTGGCAGTCTCTTCACCAACTTTCTTACGCCAATTAATAAAAATTTGACGATTGTAAAAACTAGTTACAGAGGTTATAGAAGGAGATTTTTTACCACTAGGAAGTGTGTAGTATCTCACTCCATCTATAGATTCGGCTTCTAAATCAAAATCACCAAGTTTATTCAAATGAGTAAACGTCATAAAGAAAGTGCCATTTTAGTAACCAAATAGTTTCTTACTAGACCAGATCGAACAATGTCATCTATACCGAATTCAGTAACACCAAAATCTTCTTCCATAATTTCGATGATTCTTTTGAAATCTAAGATGCCATTCTTCTCATATGATTTTGTAAGATCTGTTTGAGTAGAGTCACCACAAAACATTATTTTGCAGTTATCGCCTACTCTTGTTATTATACTATCAAGTTCGTGAAAATTCAAGTTTTGCATTTCATCGACCAACACAATGCAATTATCCATTGTGGTTCCACGAATAAATGAAGTACTCCAGAATGAAATAGTCTCCTGTGCTTTCAGATTTGAATATAACATTTCAAAATCTGCATCAGAAGCCATTTCAAACATATACTTTACCATATTCTTATAAGGAATCTGATAAAGGAAGGCTTTGTCTTCATGGTCTCCTGGCAGGAAACCAATCTCTCTTGTAGAAACGAGAGATCTTACGATATAGACTTTATCGTAAGGTGTTGTGTCATCAAGGACATCCTTTAGGGCAAGATACAGACTAATAAAGGTCTTACCAGTACCCGCTGCACCATAGGCAAAAATATTTTTACCTTCTGCATAGTTGTCAAATAGTACCTTCTGATTATCAGTGATAGGTTCTATATCAACCAACATACCATTGTTGATTGGTCTCTTGCGGCGCATTTGTTTAGCAGTCATTCCAGCACCAACAGCACTGGCACGATGCTGACTGTTAGTATTCCTTCTTTTTTTTGTTGACATACTTAAACAATACCTCTTTTTGCTAAACGGCCTTGGATTCCAGATGATTTTTCAGATTTCTTTAAAATCTCATTCCAGCCTGGATGTTTGTTATGTAACTTATCTCTCCACTCTCCAACTTCTCCAACACCAGGCATAGTAGATGGATCTGACCAATCTCTTTGCCAATCGGGGTTATCTTTACACCACTGATCCCATTCAGTAATGCTCATGGCGACTTCTTTTTGTTCACCAGTGTCTTTATGTATAACAGGATAGGTGGCCATATTAGAAAAAATTAAAGTTGATATTAAATCGTCCCATAGCATTTGTAGTATTAGTGGAACGATGTTTAACACTAGGGTTGAATAAGAATAATCTATTCTCAACACTATCTATTTTAGTACCATCTTCAAATTCTGTAAAGCCGTTACAGGTATTTAATGCGAAAATAGCGCCCTGATGATCATATTCTTGATCTATATGATAAGGGTGTTTGTGAAAAGTTTCACAGTAAGGATAAAAGTTTGCTTTAACTCTAAACATAGTTTTATACTCACATGCTAAATTAAATTTAGGAAGAAATATGTCCCTAATGACACTCCAAGTCTCATGGGTTGGTTCATCATTCTGATATATTTGTTTAATACAATAAAAATTCCAATGAGGAATATCTCCATCCAATTCCTCACCAGAAACACCCACGGCAGGTTTATATTCTAAGTTACTAAAAGCATCCTTAACATATGCCAACTCTCTTGGATCCAAAAAATTATCTATAATATCAGTTATCATCTGGTTCCATTGCTTTTTTTACTTTTTCAGCAGTTTCCTTTACGTTCTCAACTAAGTCCTGAACGAGATTTCTTTCCCACCCAAGAGCCTCAGAAACAACAGGGAACTGACCAACAAATACATCTCTACATGCATTTGCAATATCCATATGTTCCTTCTGCGTACCGTTGGCAGTCCTCAGAGAGATATAATGAATCCAAGAACGACATGAACCTGTCATATAGATTCTAGTAGGTGTGGCGAGAGGAAGAACCATTCTAGCACATTCCTTTGCAACACCAGACTCAAGCATCTGTTGATATAAGGCAATAGAAGAACTAAACAAAGTTTGTATCTGTCTCTCTACTGTCTGTTTAATGAAAGGATCCAAATCATCTGTAGAATTCTGTCTATTCTTTGTATCCTGCCTCCTAAGATTAGGCAATGGAATATCACCTAACTTTGAACTATCAGCATATCTTTGACTAAACTCTTGGAAAGTAAATGATCTATGACGTAAGATCTGTGCTGCAATAGCACGAGTAGTCTCTATCTCTAAAGTCATAGAGGACTGTTCAAAAACAGACCAATGTTGATGTTGAATACAATAATTTAACAATCCAGCAAATTTTTCATTATCCTGATTAGATGGATTAGATACTCTGGCAACATATGCCATAAGTTTCTCCGCATCAGGAGTAACAGTAACAAGTTTTACAGTCATAATTCTTCTATTTGATCACCATAAGTTACTTTTTCTTTCTCTTTGATTCGGATAGTATAAGAATCTGTATTTGAGTAAATCTCTGATTCCAGTTCATTTACAAGAGATCTTAAGTTCTTGTAGATTAGTTTTAATCTTTCTCTATCGGGTTCTGGCATTTTAGACGTAATAATTGAAATTGATTACACACCTACGAAGTTCATCAGTACAGGATGATCCAGCATGTTTCATGTTAGAATCAAATACTAACATACGATTAGCGATACTGTCAACCTTTGTACCATCTTCAAATCTAGTGTAACCGTTATTGGTATTCACATAATAGATCGCAGTTAAGCAATCGTCAACATCTGTATGGAATTCATACTCTTCAATTTCAGGTGTTCTCATATTTAGATTAGCCTTAATCCTAACTATTGCAGATGGGTCTAACTTTTCTACTATAGGAAGGAGTCCACCCCAAAATTCACTTCTAGGTTGATATTGATGATAGAAAATATGACAAAACTGGCACTTTCCATCTCCAGGCATGTTTATGCCATCAGAAAAGTTCCAGTTAAGTAAGGAATCATCCATCATCATTTTACGAAGATTTTCGTAAGATTCTGAATCTAGAAAATCATCATAAACCTTCAGTCGCTTCATCTGCTTCCTTCAATAAGTTTGACACATATTTCTCTGTGCCATCCATAGTCTTTACCGCAAACAAATTAGATTTCATATATTTCTTAGTCTTCTTATACTTCTTGATGAGTTTTGCATACTCTTCAGCATTCATCTCAACCTTACCTGTACTCTCAGGATTTTCCTGTCTCACCTCATCCATTTTTCTTCCTCTGTGGCTTTTTAGGTTTTGTCTCTTTCTCAGGTTTAAGCATACTGTCTCTCCAGAGTTTAGGGTTCATCTGCCCTTCAGTCTGTGACCACTTCTTCAAACCTTTCTTATACTTGTCATAATAATGGTCAAACATCTCCACCTGTTTCTGACATATAGTAATGTCATAACAAGTCTTATCTGACTTCTTACCATCAGTTTCAACTTCCTTAACATACTCTACGAGATATGCTGTATAAGGAAGTTTCTTATCTTGGGCTAATTTAGGATCGCAATCTTCGTGAATGATTTTCAACTGCGGTTCCCCCATGTGATTTCTGGCCAGGTTTCTGATACCAATTCCTTAGTTATACCATACTTAGTCTGAAGTCTCTTATCTTTAACTAAAATAAGAATCTCAGCTTCAGGTTGTGGCAAAGTCTGAAGAAGGTTAATAAAAAGACTTTCTCTCTTTATCTTATTCAACTGATCATCACCGCCTTTCACAAAACGATAGAATTGTCTTGCGGAATTACGAATAGTAGTTCTCTGTGGTATTCCCTGCTCTTTAGTACCTGAAAGGACATCACCTTCTACAGGTTGATATGGTACGGGCCCATCTGGTAACATAGAAACTACGGTATCATCAAAGTTCCAAACCATTAACATTTTGAAAGAATCTTCCCCATGAGTGCGGAGTAGATCTACTTTCTTAGTCTTAACTCTCTCAGAATCTACTGCTTCCAATAACTCATGCACCAAAGGATTCGGTGGCAGTTCTTTTTTCTTAACTGTCACCGTCCTCGGTTTAGTCACTGGGGTTTTTGCTGTAGTTTTGCGAGTTCTAGGTTTCCTAGTTGACGGAGATTTACTCCTCGTCGTCTTCTTCGCTGTTGTCATTTTCAAACCTCACGGCTACGATTTCATCGGGAATTAGATTCCCATTTTCGTCATACATCTCAGGGTGGGTA
>Ga0208749_1000248_pt1 | contig 13837 bp, 20 predicted proteins | sample Knorr_S15_td_DCM_FD_185601 | JGI IMG/M metagenome (GOLD analysis project Ga0208749, IMG submission 185601) | Marine microbial communities from Southern Atlantic Ocean transect - Knorr_S15_td_DCM_ad_63m_LV_B (SPAdes) (version 2) | ecosystem: Environmental > Aquatic > Marine > Oceanic | place... | reverse complement strand
ACTTCATCTACCTTTATCATTAGTTCATGTACATGATGTTGTAGGTGGACTTGTTGATCAAGAATACGATCTAATGTCTCCTTTATTTCATGCTGATGTTCATGTGATGCCGCTGGTGGATTATAACTGGCGGTTGACATTCCAGCTACACTATAATCAACTGCATCTGCATATGGGTCTGTGATAGTAACAGTATCAAAGTTAGTAGTATCAACACTATAATTAAGATTAATATCTTCTGTTATTACTACATTAGCACTAGTATCAATACCAATAGTAATATCTTCTCCTCCTAACTCAGGATGTATTCTTGGATCTAGATCTGGATTGTACCCAGTATTATAAACTGGAGTTGCGTCTTCTTCAGTTGTTATTGTGAACTCATCTGCTTGTGCTTTTACTCTATCCTCAGGCTTGATATACTTACCTGTTACTGGATCATGAGCATCGTCTTGTGGTGTCATTGTTTTAGTTCGGGGGTTTCTTTATTTACCATAGATTCTACCACAGGATCCAAATTCGGCAAAGGTTCTCCTGATAGGTAGAGGACAGGGGCAGAAACTGCAGTGATAGTCACTGCCGTGAAAGCTAATCCCGCTTCCATTAATTGTAACAATTCTACCAATTGTCTTCCTCCTGTTCCTTCATTTCTATGTATTCCTTATTTTGTCTGCAAATACCATGCACATCAATTTCTTGATGTAAATGTGCCATAGTATGTAATCCTTCAATCATCACTAGAACTCCTAGCATCATAACTGGTATCATCCATAGTGGATGACCTGCAACCTCGCCTGTTGTTTTCATATAAAAAAAGAGGGGTGTAACCCCTCTTAGTTATGCAAGCGTGAATCTAGCTCTTAGATGCGAACTTATGTTCGTGTCTGATACCACGATACATTAGATCGTGATTTCTTAGTTGAGCTGCTTCATCGAGTACCTTTTTGTTGTACTCTGCGGTGTCATACTCGACACCTCTGTATGTGACTTTTGCCATTGGGTTTCTCCAAAGTAGTAGGGGTTTTAATCCGTTCCTTTAGTCAACTTGTGCGTCCCACTCGCAATGAGGTGTTTCTTCTATCACTACGCTGATCATCTCAGCTCGTGTCTCTTCATCTATCTTATACTCATTCATCTTACCTAAAAGAGTCTGAGCTTCGATACAAGTAAAGGCGGTTGCGATAACTGCTAGGTGAAACATGGGATGAACGATTCCGTTCCGAGTCGGCTTACTTGCGACCTGAATGTATCAGGTTGAACGATATGTGTTTATATTAACACAGGTATATTATATAGTCAAGTAATAGTGTTCGTTTTGATACAATTTAAGAATTATTTAACCTTTACTGTATCACCATGAACTAAAACATCCAAGTCACTCTTATAATAGATCCCCAAAGCATCGCATAAACTATTAGCAATAGGTTTTCCACCATCATTAAGAGAAGTATTAAGTAGTATAGGTACTCCTGTCAATTTCTCATACTCTACAAGTAAGGCATGATAATCTTCTTGTTCTTCTGGTACTGTGTTTATCCTACAAGTTCCATCTGCATGAGTAATAGTAGGAAATAAATCTGGTTCCAATACATCAGTAACGTACAACATATAACGAGAAGGCCCATTCCAATAGAAATACTGCGATACCTTATTCTCCAGTACAGAAGCACCAAATGGTCTAAAGGGTTCTCTATGTTTTACTTTGTTGTTTATATACTCCTTCCCATGAGGATCAAAAGGATTCATTAATATACTTCGGTTACCTAATGCTCTAGGGCCTATCTCTCCATGACCTTGATACCATCCAACTATCTTTCCTTGTGCAAGTTGTTCAGCAGTATCCTTAATAGTCTTTTCAGAGGGCCTAGAAACCGATTCATCATCTTGCCAAAATGGGAAACCACTTCTATCAAATGGTGATTGATTATATGTTTTTCTTAGATATTCTATAACACCTAGACTTAAACCCTGATCATTAGCATGTGGAGGTATAACAAGATTAGGAAATCTGTCTCTCAATACCTTATTAATAATAGTATTCTGTGCGATACCACCAGAATAACCTATGACATCGCCTGGTTTAACAAACTCCTGAAAATGTTTCAGAAATGCCTGTTCTGTATAATGATGAGCAGAATGAATGTAATCAATAATATATTGTTGATCACTAATACGAGATTCTAATATCCGAAAGTCCCACAACTTATCTAAGTCATCAATATGATCTACTGGTATAACATCTGGATTTTCTGTTCCAAATGCCTTCAATGCCATGATTTTACCAGCATAGTCAAGATAATTCCCACTCATACCGATAATAGAACCCAAGTGAGACATTATAAACCCAAGACTAGAGGAGTTCATAATATCCTGAGAATTTGACTTAGCACAGTCAATTAACTTACCATCTCTCCAAACACTCCTATACATCCAGTCATCACCAAATCCATCAAATACAAAATGAAGATTTGGTTCTACTTCTAAAGGCCAAAAACTGAGAGAATGTGCTAAATGATGATCTATTCTATGAATGATACAATTAAAACCAAGATCCCTAAACACAGGTATCTCTACTGATTCTGTATGTTTCTGTGGATCATACTCTACTTCATTATGGACATGAGAATCCATTACAATGCCAATGGCATCTACCTCTTGGGGTACTATATTCCATTCCTTAATTATCTTTGTCCAACCATACAATCCTTCAAATCCAAAGTGTTTAATCTGTAGATCTCTCTCAAAAGATCTATACCTTATCCTTTCACCATCAAAGTAAGTTACGTTTGAATCATGTGAATCTAATCGAAGTGCTAATAATTTCATGTAACTAAATGATGTGATGGTAAGTGGTCAAAGTATCCGAACTTAAATGCCTGATCTATCTCCCATATGAACATTGGGTGAGCAATTGGTGAAGTTGTCCAAGTATCATCCATCTGAACTGCCCCTTCAAGGGTGAATCGTTTGTCCATACAGATCTTCATCCACTCAGAACCATCTAACTTCCTATTAGATATCTCCTTTGCATGTCTCCAGAAAGGCGTATCATATACACTTCCCTTATGATAATGAAAAGCAATAAGATCTCTAAATGAATAAATGTACTCGTGATAATTATAGTTTAACTCATCCTCACTCAGTTCTCTAGAGAAATAGTCTAGGAACTGTGTTGCCATAACAGTATACAAGGGAACTGCATAACCATGAAGAGGTTCATAGTTGAACAACATATTTCCTTGTCTAAGAATCCTACGATCAGCAATCTTCTTAGAATGATACGTTTCCCACTTCAATACATGAACATTCTCCTTGAGAACATCATAGTTTATATGGGCCTTGGGAATCCTATGATTATGTAGAAACTCATGTGAGTTTGTGATTGCCTCTTCATCTGAGGTAATACTTCTATTAAAAAGGTATCCCCAATTACTCCTATGATGTACAGGAACACCAAACATCCATCCATCAGGAGTTGCCAAGGCATATGTAAAGTCCCAATCGCCAGGATGAGGACACATATTTAAGACAGCAGAATCTACTGGTATAGTATCAACACGTTCAAAGGTATCATCAATATCTTTAGGGGTTCCTCTAGCATCAATAACAAAATCATATTCTAAATCTTCTTCACCAAGTCTAATATATGCCTTAGATTCATCTTGCCATATTCTATCTACATTACCATGTATCTCCTTGAACTTATGAGACCAGTAATGACTCATTCTAGGCAAAACAAAATCCCTCAATGCAAACGTATCTGCATGAAGGGCTTGACATGATAGGGTCATGTACCCATTAGTAGAATCAGGATAGTTCTGTGACTCTTGCCAGTCAACAAACATAATACCCTGTTTTATCTTCGCATTTAACTTCTCTAAGTCAAAAGGAAAAGAGAACTGAGTTGCTCCACGTATTAACTGTACGAAATCATGTCCTAATGATTCTCCCACACCAAAGATAGGTACATTAGGATCATGAATTATATCAACCTTAATCCATTCATGTGATCTAGAAACCAGTGCCATGGCACAGGACACACCACCAGTACCACCACCAACAATAGCTACTTTCATAATAAGCAATCCTGTGGCTCAAAAAATATCCCGACTTTTTTTTCCGCTTTTTTAGGAACTAAAAAGCGAATTCACATGCCAGGAGGGCGACTTGCATCTCCTCCCATAGGAGGGGCGCCCATGCCAGGCATCTGATAACCAGCACCCATACCACCCATGCCTGGAGGCATACCTGTTGGTGGGCCTTGATTGGGTTCACCAGCAAACGGTTGATTGATTCCACCATCTTGCATCTTCTGGAATCCGTGTTCTAACCTATGAGATTCAACAGTTTCCTGTATTTTATCAATTTTTTTATCTAAATCCTTAACCTTTAGTAGGATTAAGTCAAGTTGATCAGTAATTTCCACGTTAACGTCCTTCTCGTGATTTGTTTCTAATGGTTATATGGTTGCCTTCGATAGCAAACTCTAAGTAATCTGTATGATCCCATTCAAGTTCTTCATAGAGTTCATTTAATTTATCCATATCATCCCACAAATCAGTGGGAGTGGGTTCACCCCAAAAAGGATTTTGTTCCATGATTAAGTGCTAGGAGCTTTAAAGTACTTGTTTATAACATTAACTTGATCATCATATCTTGCAATCTTATCCATCTCGACTTGAATTGCTTCAGTGATGTCAGAATGTTCTCCTATCCCTGCTGGATGTTCAAGATACACTTCAACATTTGCTTTATGTTTTGCGATCTCACCTTGAGCATGTGCTAAGACTGCTCTTAATAATTGTTCTCTCATGTGTAAGTGTCCCATATTTTATACAAGTTGATGCTGTTGTAGGTATTTAACAGTTTCAGAACAACCACCAATAGTTGTTGCATCTACAGATACTTGAGGAAATGTGGATTCCTCACCGAACTGTCCGATAAAGGCTTCTCTAGTGAAGTCTTTGTCTAATTTATACTCAACATACCGTTGATGTGCTAATTGTAACACAGTAATGACTTTTTCGCAATGAGTACAGCCATCTTTTGAGTAAACGGTGAAATTCATTTGTCCTCGAAGTGTTCTTTTACATTTGCATTAAATTCTTTAAAGGATGACTGGCAATCAGGAGGATCAGGATACTTATATCCCTTTATCTTTCTCCACTTATTATGCAATGCACCCATCATCCATGACTGGGCAAGACTCTTTGGCCCATTCTCAAGAAGATCCAGTTCATACCTACTGGAAGTATAACCTTTATACTCTTCTCTCCAATTAGAATCATCCCATGTACTTGGATCGGTATTCATTATAAAAGGATCGCTCCTATAACAAATCCCTTAGCAAATGATAGAACTAACATCTGATAATCTGTAAGGTTAAACTTATCTTGAAATTTTCTTGCAAGGTTTCTATCCCATGCAACTACTTTGTCAAAAACTTTTTGTGCTTTATCTGGTAGACCCATTAGATTCCTATAAAATTGTATTTAGCAGGCATAAAAAATGAGGGGTTTTATCCCCTCATTTTATCACATTGTATTGATTATATCAACCAACAGAAGGAGCAATAAGTGCAACTTCAGTAGACTCTGCAGCAGCAAGGTCTAGAGGGAAGTTGTGTGCATTACGCTCGTGCATTACTTCCATACCAAGGTTTGCTCTGTTAAGAACGTCACCCCAAGTAGGAACAACCTTACCTGATGCATCAACAACCGATTGGTTGAAGTTGAATCCATTCAAGTTAAATGCCATCGTGCATATACCCATAGAGGTAAGCCAGATACAAACAACTGGGAATGTAGCAAGGAAGAAGTGAAGACTTCTACTGTTGTTGAATGATGCATACTGGAAGATTAATCTACCGAAGTATCCATGAGCAGCAACAATGTTGTATGTCTCTTCTTCTTGTCCGAACTTGTAACCATAGTTCTGTGACTCATTGTCAGTTGTCTCTCTGATTAGAGAAGATGTAACAAGTGAACCGTGCATAGCACTGAACAAAGCACCACCAAACATACCAGCAACACCAGCCATATGGAATGGGTGCATTAGTATGTTGTGTTCTGCTTGGAACACGAACATGAAGTTAAATGTACCTGATATACCTAGAGGCATTCCGTCAGAGAAAGATCCCTGTCCGAAAGGATACACTAAGAACACTGCAAATGCAGCAGATACAGGAGCTGAGTAAGCAACACAGATCCAAGGTCTCATACCCAAACGGTATGAAAGTTCCCACTGTCTACCCATGTAGGCAGAAATTCCGATGAGGAAGTGGAAGATTACCAACTGGTAAGGCCCACCGTTGTAGAGCCACTCATCAAGAGTTGCTGCTTCCCAGATAGGATAGAAGTGCAAACCAATTGCGTTTGAAGATGGAACTACAGCACCAGAAATGATGTTGTTTCCATACATGAATGAACCTGCAACAGGTTCACGGATTCCGTCGATATCGACAGGAGGTGCTGCGATGAATGCTATGATGAAACATGTAGCAGCAGCTAATAGGCAAGGGATCATCAAGACACCGAACCAACCAACATAGATGCGGTTGTCAGTACTTGTAACCCACTCGCAGAACTCAGACCATCCAGTAAGGAGGCCTTGCTCTCTTTTTTGTAGAGTTGTCATTAGTCCAACTTTAAGTAGGGCTGTTAGGGACACAGCAGAACTTAGGTTCCTTCAGTACCCTTAAAATCTGAAGGTAGGATAAGAGACGTAATTTATCCTCCCATAGGTCTCGGTTAAGCGGGAGCAGATATAGATGAGGAATTCCTCACCTCAGTTTTATTTAGTATAACGTTTTGTTAAGTTTTTGTCAAGTATCAATTGATACTCCTTGTTTGATTTGATTATAATATGCCTTGTAATAATTTACAATACCAGCAGTGGTGACTTGTTTCTTACACCACTCATCAGCACAAGAATATATTGCATCGTCCTGTCCAAACTCTTTGTATAGTATAGTTATCGCCCTCTGTCTAAGGGGGATCTGTTCAGTTACTTCCATTAATATCCTCTAAAATGTATGCTGCTTTACCTTCATGACCATGAGCGATTCCCAACTCATGCAGTCTTGCATGTTCTGCTATGGGATCTCTCACATCCTTACCACCTGGCCCAAATGTAAACCAGATTCCAACTCCCACAAGGAGTGCTAAAATTCCTACAACGATGAAGACTAAAATCATATCATTCCTAATGAACCTGCGGTGATTCCCACGGCTAAAAAGAATCCAAACTCCAACAGACCGTGAGCACCTGCAGGGGTATTGATCAATATATTATTGAAATACGAGAGAACTGATTGTTCCATTGAAGTAAACGTATATTCCTAAGATTGCTATAAAGATTGTTTGTGGCATTTGACTAGGTAAAAATACTCTACGATTATATAGGTATTTCTACTCTTTGTCAAGCACCACTCGGCACAGGAACCATTTCCATCTGTCCGACTCGTACACCTTTACCTCCGTCAGTATCATCATCATCGTCATCGTTAACTGCTCGAAGAATCAGTTCAACAAAAACCAAAGCAGCCATGGGATAAAAAACCCAGAGGACTGCTGTGAATGGTGTTATACTATCGGATGCGGCTACTAAGTCGCCCATGAATGTGTTCCTTTGAAAATATTGTACGAGTAAGTATTTAGTTTTGTAAAGTTCTAGGGTAAAAAAAACCTAGCTGAAGTATTGGAACTTAGTGTAAGCAGCCATGAGTGCCCAAAAGGCCATCATTGCAAACCTACCGTTTGCTCTGTTCCAAATTGCGATGTTAGTATTTTCCATTAGAATATGCCTGGAATGATTTGTCCTGTTGTTGCATACGCACCTAATGCTGCGGTTATGCCAATCATGGCCATCCAGCCATTAAACTTTTCTGCTTCTGGTGTCATTGTTTTGTTCTCCTTTTTGGATTTAGGGGTAAAAGTGACTCGCTATGCGAGTGGTGTAAAGACCTGTTGTCTTAAAAGATGCCTGGAATAACTGCACCGAATAGGATGTAGTTATGTACTGCTGCAAAGAAACCAATCATGGCAAGTCTGCCATTAAGTTGTTCTGCATGTGGCCAGTATCCAATATAGTTCTCAACGTACTCCATAGGAGGTTCCGATGCGAACATGTTCTGTTTGCCGTACTCGGTAGTTGTATACCTTTTGGCGGTTGTTGATGTCATTTACTTTGTAAAGTAATGTAACATAATTATATAGTAAACATAAACTTTCTGTCAAGTATAATTACTTACATCCCTGTACGGTTTACTCGACCCTGGCGATCAAAAAATTACCCGACTTTTTTTTCCACTATTTCTGAAACTAAAAGTCGATTTTCCATATCCTCTCGCAATAATCTCTGATTGATCTGTCCGAACTAAAGAAACCTGACCTCGATATATTCAGTAGTGACATGGTGTTCCAGCGTTCTCTATCTCTCCAAGCAGTACTCACATCATCTTGAGCACGAATGTAATCTTGTATGTCAGCCATGACACAGAAGGGGTCATGTCCTATAAGATTATCTAATAGAGGTGAAAAGATATCCTGATCACCGTGACTGAAATGTCCACACTTGATCAAATTAATTGCTTCCCAAATCTCCTCGTTCATATGATCCTGAGGCCTGTATCCTTGCTTCCACAATTCACTGATCTGTGACTCATTGTTTCCAAAGAGGAAGAAGTTCTCTTCCCCTACTAGGTTACGAATCTCTACGTTAGCACCGTCCAATGTACCTATAGTAAGAGCACCATTCATCTGGAACTTCATGTTACCTGTACCAGATGCCTCCTTACCAGCAGTAGAGATCTGTTCTGATAGATCCGCAGCGGGATATACTTTCTCCCCTAACTTCACACTGTAATTTGGTAGGAAGATAACCTTCAACTTACCATCCATATCAGGATCAGAATTAACAGTCTGGGCAATATGGTTTATGAATTGAATGATTAACTTTGCCATATAATAACCAGGCGCAGCCTTACCACCAAAGATTATTGTTCTTGGTACTACGTTAGCATCATTGCCATTCTTAATACGATTGTACTGAGTAACTACCCAAAGAGCCATAAGATGTTGTCTCTTATACTCATGAATCCTCTTGACCTGTACATCAAATAGACTAGAAGGATCTACAGACACTCCACAATTATCAAAGATATAATTTGCAAGGTTATGTTTACCAACTACCTTTGCCTCTCCTAATTTCTCCAATAGATCTGGATTAGTTTTATTCTCTTCCAATTTCCTAAGAGAATCCATATTAGTAATCCAATCATCACCAACATACTGATCTAATACCTGTGCAAGAGATGGATTGGAAGATGTTACCCACCTTCTAGGCGTAACACCATTAGTTACATTAGTAAACTTATGAGGCCATAGATTAGAAAACTCTGGCATCAACTGAGACTTAATCAAATCAGAGTGCAACTCTGCAACTCCATTCACATGATGTGAACCAACAGTTGCAAGATGTGCCATACGAACAAACTTATTACCTGTCTCATCAATGATGGATAGTTTCTCCAACATAGAATCATCGCCAGGATAATTAAGTCTTACTATCTGTAAGAATCTTCTATTGATTTCATAGATGATCTCCATGTGACGAGGAAGAAGTGTCTTAAACAATTTAAGATCCCACTTCTCTAATGCCTCTGGGAGAAGAGTATGATTTGTATATGCAATGGCATTATGTGTAATCGCCCATGCATCACCCCACTCCATATGATTTACATCCACAAGGAGTCTCATTAGTTCTGCGACTGCAACAGATGGATGAGTATCATTCAACTGAACCTGATAATGATCTGCAAAGTTCTCAAAAGGAATACCTCTCCTCTTAAGACTGTTAAACATATCCTGAAGAGATGCACTAACAAAGAAGAACTGTTGCTTCAATCTCAATGTCTTGCCTTGATCTGTACCATCATTGGGATACAATACCTTAGAGATAGTTTCAGAAGACACACTCTGTTCTACTGAACCAAGGTAGTCTCCAATATTAAAGGCATAGAAATCAAATACATCTGTAGCATCTGCTCTCCATAATCTAATCCTGTTACAACTATTAACTTTATATCCTAACTGCAATACATCATAAGGTACTGCCACTACCTGTTCAGAAGGAACCCAACGACATCTATAATTATTATGATCTGAAATATAATTCTCTACCTTACCACCAAACCCTACATGAACAGACTCATCTGGATAAGATAGTTCCCAAGGCCAATCTCCGTGTAACCAATTATCAGTTACCTCCAGTTGCATATTGTCCCTGATAATCTGTTTGAAGATACCATACTTATATCTTATACCATAACCTGTAGCAGGAACCTTCAGAGTAGAAAGAGATTCCATATAACATGCAGCCAGGCGGCCGAGTCCACCGTTACCCAAGCCAGGTTCCTCTGCAACATCCAATATCTTTTCAAGACATTGATCATATTCTCGTAATGCTTCTCTTGCATCTCCAACCAATCCCAAACTCAATAGATTATTATTAAGTTGTGGGCCTACCAAAAATTCTGCTGATAGATATGCAATTTCTTTCTTCCCCTGTTTAGGACTATCCAACCAGTAAGTCATCATCTGATCTCTTACAGCATAACATAATGCCATGTAGAAATCATGTCTAGATGCACTGTCAGGTCTCTTACCTAGAGTATAGTAAAGACGTTCTCTAATGCCATTGTATAAATTATTTTTCATGTGTTGGTATTCCTCTAGGTGGTTCTTGTAAATAAACATTCCCTGCAATGGTTTCTCCTTCATTGCCACTCATTGCAAAGTGTTCTATCCATGAAGGGAAGATTAATATATGCCCATCAGGAACTTGTGGTATGAAATCCATAGGGATAGTATCAGCATACATGCCCCACTGATTCATTATCAATTTACGGGAAGGATTCATAAAGACTGTTCTTCCCACATTAACAGACACATATATTATGAAACTCCACTGAGCTCCTGAATGTATATGTGGATCTTGCCAATCAGACTTTGTATATTTGTTCCTCCATGCCTGTCCTATAACAAAAGGATCGTTAGAGAACTGTCCTATACACTCACCAATAACACCATGAAGATACTTGTAACTATCATCTGATAATGTATCTTGTCCAAGGGTGGTTGGTATGCCACTCATAAAGGATGGATTGTATTCAACATCATCAGACTTGAATGATATTTTATCCAGATCAATCGGTTCTATGAAGAAAGGTGCAGGGAATATGGCATTTGGATTTTTCATATTTTTATTCCACTGTACTAATTATAACATAAAAAAAGACCCCCTACAATGTAGGAGGTCTTGTGTGTTGAGTATCTAATTTAACTTAGAATGTGAACTTAGCACCAAGCTTAGCGCCCCAGTCAACGATGTTGTCTCCACTTGAATCTTCTCCGTTAGAAGCACCAGAGATCTCTCCATAAAGAGCTAGATCTTCGTTAACTCCGTAAGAAGCACCAACCTTACCAGAAAGTTCTGTTTCTGTATCGTCAGTTGACTCAGCGTGGTTCAATGAAGGGCCACCTTGTACGTAGTAAGCAATCTTTCCATCTGTTGTTGCGCCTTCGTATCCGATATGGATGTCTGTAGCTGCAGAGCTGTAGTCTCCATCAGGATATGAAAGGTTAGACTCGACATTCACATATGGGCCAGCAAAAGCAGCTCCTGCGAATACGAATGGACTTGCAGCGATTGCTGCGATTGTTGTTTTAATAGACATGTGTTTGTTAAGTATCTCGCAAGAAAAAATCCCTTGCGGATGATAGCACCCCCGACATGGGGTACTGTTTGCATCAACGCAGGGGTACGATTCTTTCGATTCCTTTGTATGAAGTTATTTATACAACTGTCACACTACTATGTGTGCCAGTTGAGGATACTAGTATACATCAAGTAATATACCTTGTCAAGCCCCCTGTTGTTGTCCCTGATTTCTTGGGTCGCCACCTGCGATCCGACCAAGATAAGGATCGAAGTCTGTAATCATGTCTAGGGTGATATCCGAACCTCTTGTTGTCCAGAGTTCCCTAAGACCATCATGACTTCCTCTGTGGAAGATCTCGATATGTTCCTCATGAATAGAAGAACCCAACTCAATTTTGTATAAGAATATAGGACAGGCATATGCAGCACCAGAATTATAGATCAAATCATCTGCTACTGGTCTTGGTTTCACACCGTTGTCTAACTTATACTTGTCCCCTCTTACATGTAACTTAAGAAGTTTCTCAGCATGATGTCTTGTAATAACATAACATGCAGTAGAGAAATCATTAATGAATCTTCTATGTACCTGTACATGTAATTCGCCAGGGCATATGATTGCAATCTGTAATGTGTCCCAATCATAAGGCACTCTAGAGATGAATTGTTTCCATGTAAATGTCCAGAACTTTGCAATACTAATGTCACAATCATCTTCCATGATGATTGCATAAGGTTCATCAGTCTCCTCAACAAAGTGTTTCAATGCCTTAAGGTGTGAAGTTACACAACCAATCTCACCTGCACTAACACCCTCTGGATACTTTCCTTTTATAATATCACTAAGATCATCACCTGTAGAAGGTCTGCCATCATAGGCAGAGATGCGAGTATAGTTTTCTATCTCCCATTCTTTAAGTTGATTTGACATCCATTCCATTCTCTCTGGTTGATCATCCAGATTAATGATATAAAGAGGGCCAAATCCCTTCAATTTGTATGCAGATTTATTTGACATCGAAAAAGAATACCTGTGTGAGTCTACTTGTCTCTATTGTGTTCCCAAAGCCAGGAACTATACTCCTATGATACAACACTTTGCCTCGATATGCAACCAATCTGTTGTAAACATTGCCAACGGCAATATTCATATCACTTTCTGGTGATTCATATATCCCAGTTCCAGCATCTAGTATAGGATCAGGAGTAAGATAAAGAACCGCAGCCCATTCACCTTCTCCTTCCTTATGACTATCTGTATGAACCCAAGTGTCTGTTCCTTCCATACATGCCTGAAAACAAAGAGTGTCTTGTTGCATGTCCCATATTATTTGATTACATCCAAAAGCAATCTTTAATTTTTGTTCTACTTCTGTCTGTAAATCTCCACCCAATCTCATTGACCTTAACCCAGGCACAGTAGGTTGCACTCTATCATATTCCAATTCAAGAGCACGTTTCCTTATGTAATCTGGATCATCAAGGAAATTATCAATAACAATTAAGTTACGATCCATCCGTCACAATATAAGTCTTTAAGATTTTTATCTTTATAGTCAGGGCCAAACCATTGCTTAGGTGCAACAACCTTACCCCTTCCGTTCTGTAACCATGCACCCCACCAAGACATTGATGAGTTAGCAATGATTGCACCAGAGCATAGACTCATAATGCAAAGGTCAACAAATGGTTCATAAGATCCATCACTATACTTATCTGTTGGTTCCGATACAAGGAACCTATCACCAGCAAAGAACTCTTGTTCCTGTACCCACTCAGGTGAGTCAGAACAAACAACCACTGGTTGATCTTCAGGGAACTCTTTTAATGCCCTCTCATAATACTCTACTGGTTGTGGAGGATGTTGACCAGAACATTCTGTGTATGACCATTTGAATCCTCTAGAGTCTACAAGATTTGGATCTCCTCTTCTTACATGTAAGAATAATGGTGCCTCATCTAATGAATCTATCATCTCTTTACATGGGCCTAAGATAGAATCATGGAAGGTATAGTCTCTCCTAATATCCATCTCTATATTCTTGAAGTACTTCTCTGTCTGGAAGAATCCAAAGAGACTTACATCATTAGGACACATCCTATGAAGTTCGTCATC